>ENA-UOXK01000012-UOXK01000012.1-mixed-culture-metagenome-genome-assembly--contig:-NODE-12-length-136703-cov-7.900825_pt1 | contig 136703 bp, 137 predicted proteins | sample MGYA00238160_ERZ761638 | MGnify/ENA primary metagenome ERZ761638 (study PRJEB28912, sample SAMN08777098) | mixed culture metagenome | isolation source: Freshwater growth medium | place: USA...
GCTTGGCCGTCCAGCGCTTGATGTCGTCTTCCATCAGGGTGCTCATCGTCGTTTCTTTCAACGTTAACACCTGTGCAGGAATTCACTGGGTCAATACAAGCCTACCCTCTACAAGTCGCGCGCCAAGAACGGCCGGCAGGCGGGCAATATCTTGGACGCAAGAGCTGCTGTAGGCCTTTGCGAGCATGAAGTCAACGCTTGGTATAGCTGGTTGTTCGACCCAAAAAGCCCTTTAGGTGCGGCCACTGTCCGACCCTCGCGATGCATTTGTCGTCGACGCCAACCATGAGCACGCGGTCGTCGCGCAACGCCGTAAGGGGCGCCTGCAGCAGCAGGTCGTAAGTGAGCCGGTCCAGCCGCTCCAGCATGCGCCGGCGCCGCACTCTGGTGTCGCGAAGTGTTTGAAGCACCAGCGGTAGCAAGGTCAGCCCAACGGGATGCCCACGGCGCAAGATCGCAATCGGTTACCGCGTAAGCACCACTTTCACGCCACGAACGAATGTGCGGACTTTCGTGATCAGGGCGATTGCCGTTTCGCCGCGCGGGGTGTGTCGCGCGGCGGTCCGCAAGGATCAGCTCAGCTCGAACTGCATCTCGGTGCCGGCAAGTTCTACCCGGTCACCGTTCCTGAGCGGCACTGGCGCAGAGCCGATTGCAGCCCCATTGAGCAGCGGCATATGCGGGCCTTCCACGTGTGCCAGCACGAAACCCTGGTTGCGACGGGTGATGGACGCCACGGCCACTCCCGGCTTGCCGATGGTGGTTACCACCTTCTGCAGCGAGACCTCCCGACCAGCTGCAGCGCCTGACATGACACGGATAATGGCTGTGACTGGTGCGGCAGGCGGCGTGGCTCCGAGGGGTGCGGGGCGCGATGCAGAACCGAGCGGCGGCATCGTGCCCGGCTTGAAGATCATCGTTCTTTCGAAATTCGGAGCGTCTGCCTCGTGCATGAAGCGGATCTTGTACTTGCCGACCTCGATCATGTCGCCGTTGCGCAAGTCGTTGCGCTTGACGGCCTTGCCGTTTACGTAGGTGCCGTTCGTGCTTCCGAGATCCTCGATCTCCACGTCTTGCCCTGCCATGTGGATCACTGCATGTTCACCGCTCACCGCCAGGTTATCGATGACGATGTCGTTATAGGGGCGCCGGCCCAGCGTCGTACGCTCCTTCGTCAACTGCACTTCCTTGATGACGACCCCGTCGATCGAAACGATCATTCTCGGCATGATCCACTCCTGACTTGATGAATTGTTTTATTTCGGACCATCAATGGCCCCCAGCAGCCTGGACATGAGGCCACGCTTTTTCCCCCCCGTGGCCGCCTGAACCAACAGGACGCTGACGTTATCACGACCGCCGTTGGCATTGGCGGCATCAATCAGCAGTGTGGCTTTTTCCTCCAATGCCAGCGGCTCGCAGACCATGTCCGCGAGGGCTTCGTCGGAAACCATGTCCGTGAGTCCGTCAGAACACATCAGGAACAGGTCTCCGGGCGCTACTTCGAACTCGTTGACTTCCATGAGCACATTGGGCTCTACGCCCAGGGCGCGCGTGACGAGATTCCGGTTGGGCGAGACGGCTGCCTGCTGAGGCGTCAGCAGGCCCGCGTCCACCTGTTCCTGCAGCCAGGAGTGGTCGCGGGTCATCTGTTGCAAGGCACCGTCGCGAACGCGGTAGCAACGCGAGTCGCCGATGTGGCCCAGAATAAGGCGGTTGCCGTTGAAAACCCCTACGACCAGGGTCGTGCCCATGCCTGCGTAGTGTGGGTTGGACAGGGAGGCGCCCAGGATGGCGTGGTTCGCATTCTCAACGCACGTCTCTAGCGCACGCCGCACGTCGGTCGACTGCGGGGAGGGCCCCGCTTGGGTAAACCAGCGAGCCATTTCCGTGCGGATGAAGGTCGTTGCCATGCCGCTGGCCACCTCGCCGGCGTTGTAGCCACCCATGCCGTCGGCAAGGATGGCAATCTGCGCGTCGGTATCGACGGCGACTGCATCCTCGTTGTTGCTGCGCACACGACCTTTGTCCGTGCGGGCGAAAAATTCATAGGTCATGGATGTGATGGCGAGCGTCCTGGGGCGTTCGAAATCGGCAACGATGCCGCACTTCGTTCCGCGGGTGCTGCCCTCACGGTTTTGTGGTGGTCAGCCATCTCGGTTGCTGTCGCTTCGCGGTCCGCATCATAGACCACCCCCTGGCTGGCCGGTCCGTCTGGGCCCCCCGGGGTGGCGGGCATCGCAAGCCTGATGTCAGCCGCGAACTGCCGACCCGTCTGGTAGCGTGCCTCTGGACGCTTGCGGAGCGCCTTGCCCACCACCCGCGCGACACTCGCGGGCAGGTCCGGGCGCAGGTCACAAATGTCGGGGGGCTCGACGCTGGCAATCATGTGCATCAGCTCGTTCATGGATGCACCGCGCAGCGGGAGTCGGCCCGAGAGCAGCTGGAACAGCGTGACCCCAAGGGCGTAGAGATCAGATCGACCGTCGATCTTCTTGCCGGCAAGTTGTTCCGGCGACATGAAACTGGGCGTGCCCAAGACCAGGCCGGTGCGCGTGCGGCTAGCGTCGGTGATGCGCGCGATGCCGAAGTCGGTGACCTTCAAGCTATCGGTGCCTGCGTCGTACATGATGTTGGCCGGCTTGATGTCGCGGTGGATCACATTGTGTGCATGGGCATAGTCCAGGGCGTCGGCGACACGTGCCGCGATCGACAGTACCGTTTGCGTGGGCAGCAACCTGTCGCTGGCGCAGGCTGCTGCCAGGTCGGAACCCCTGAGGAGTTCCATCGCAATATAGGCCAGTCCGCGGTCTTCGCCCGCATCGAAGATCGTCACGATGTGGGGATGCTGCAGGCGTCCGGCGGTCTCTGCTTCCCGAAAAAAGCGTGTCTTCGCCTCGTTCAGCGCGGCGCCTTCAAATTCATCATCGAGGGCCATTGTCTTGAGAGCGACGATCCGCCCGATCTTGGGATCTCGGCCTGCATACACGACACCCATTGCTCCCTTGCCCAGTTCGCGTTCAACCACATAGCGGCCCAGCCTGGGCGGGATGGCGTCAGTCCTTGCCGTGGCACGCGAGAGCGCACGGCGTTCAGGAACGACAGGTGGAGCGCTTGCTGTCGCCACCGATGGCGGCGGGGCTGCGCGCTGCAGGTCGCTGCGAATGCGCTTGTACCGGCTGCGCACGTCGCGGTAGTCCCGGTCATGCCGAAGCATCAGGCCGTACACCGCTTTCGCGCGCGCAAAGTTCTGCTTGCGCTCGTAGTCCTGGCCCAGGTGATACAGATTGTCGAGCAGGGCATCGCTCATGGGTACCTTGCGCAGGCGCTCGAATGCCATGTCCAGCTGCCCCTGGCCCTGGAGGGCAAGGCCCATCATCCGGTCGGTCTCGGCCGACCCGGTGGATCCAGCGGGCTGCACGGTGTTTCGCGTTTTCAAGAGGCGATACACGAGTGCGGCGACGGTCCCGGCAAGCCACCCGGCCACTCCAGGCAGTAGCGGTACCCAGGTTCCGGCATGGCGCAGCAGCACCCATTCCGTACACGCGGCTGCCAGGGCCAGCGCCACCCCAGCGGTGATCGCAGTGCTTGTTGACAGCCTTGGCAGCACGAAAACTGCGGCCATCAGCGCTCCGATCACACTCGCCCAGCCAGCCACCGTGGCCCACGAGGGCTGTTGCACAAGGCTGCCTTGCCGCGCAGACCAGATGGTGTGCGCGAGGAATTCGACCGGAGGGATCGCACGCCCATCTACCGTCTGCCAGGGTGGCGTCAAGGCCGGGGCGGTTGCGCCCACCAGTACGGTCCTGCCTTTGAACATACTCACAGGCACCTGGCCGGACAGCACCTGCGAAAACGAATGCATGGCAAACGGGCTGCCTGCAGCCGCCGCGCTTGTGACCATGCGTGGCCGCAGGAGAAACGCTGAATTGGTTGGAACCGCCAGACTCCCGAACCGTAACCCCGGGGCGCCAGTCCGCAGGCTCCGCTGGCCAGCAGGCATCTGCAGCTGCACTGCCAGCAGGGCAAGCGAGGCAACCCCGGCGCCCTGGTCATTGAGCAGACCGTGGATTTGCCGGACCTTGCCGTCACTGTCGGCCCATGGATGCAAGTGGCCCACCCCTGCTGCTGCCTGGCCCAGCGCTGAGGCCGGGTGCTCGATGGCAGACGCCGACAAAGCAGGTAAATCCGGCCCCGCCAAGGCACTGCGCAGCACGTATGCCGGTGGAGGGGCTGCAGTTGCAGGGCCTGCGTAAGAGGAAGCCAGCAATACATTGCCCGCCTGCTGGATGGCGCGCGCCAGGCGCGCCTCGCCATCCAGTGCCGTTCTCGCATCCCCGACCAGGCGGCCCAGCTCGGTCGCCAAGGGAGAGCTGTCGCCCGAACGCGCGAGAACCTCGCCCATCTGCTGGACATACGCCAGCGCACGCCCGGCTGGCTGCTCCGGCAGCGCAGGGGTGTAAACAATGGCTTTGGTGCCTGCCGCGCCCAGCCGCTCCACCATGCTGGCGTGCACTTCGCGGGGCCACGGCAGCGGGCCCAGCTCGGCCATCGTGGCTGCGTCGATGCCGACAATCGCGATGTCGGATGCTCCGGCCGAAAGAGTGCTCTGGGTGGCTGCGTCGTAGAAGCGGTATTCCAGGCGCTGTGCGACACCTGTGAGTACGGCCAGCGCCACCATTACAGCGCAGGCTACGCCCGCCCAGAAGCCTTCGGTTCGCCACACGTCACGCCGCCGCCTCCAGGAACCTGAACCCACTTTGCTGTCGCCCGTTTTGAATGAGTAGGGATGTTCAAGCAATATCCACGCCGTTCCCAGATGTTCAGCGAGCGCATGGTTCAAGGCTCCGCAGTGCATGCGGCAAGGCTGCCGTGCCGAGGGAGGTTGCCCTTCATGTCAGGCAGGGTCGGGAGCGGTGCAGCGCGGTCGTGTCATTTTTGTCAGGCGCCTGGCGGGCAGGTCTTGGCGCTTTGCTGGCGCGCGCGTGCGGCGCACAACTTGCCGCCGGCCAGCACCGGCGTTGTATCCAGCGCCACGTCGTCGGCGACCGTTTCGCTGCCCATCCAGCCGATCAGCGTGTCCCCAGTGTCACGATAACTGGACGGTGCACTGGGGAGTGCTTCAGGCGCAGTGCTCCATTCCACTGCTGTGAATGCAAGAAGCGCTCGAAACCAGGGTTTCGAGCGCTTCTTGTGTGTGGGAACAGCCCGTTGATCAGGCTATGCCGCCCGATGCGTCCGCAAGCGCGCTTGCGGACGTGCTGAGCAGCTGATCACTTCAACTGGGCCTTGAGCAGCTTGCCCAGTTCCGAAGGATTGCGGGTGATGATGAAACCCGACTCTTCCATGATCGCCAGCTTGGCATCGGCCGTGTCTGCACCGCCAGAGATCAGCGCGCCAGCATGGCCCATGCGCTTGCCGGGAGGGGCCGTCACGCCAGCGATGAAGCCGACGATAGGCTTTTTCATGTTGGCCTTGCACCACTGGGCGGCTTCGGCTTCGTCAGGTCCGCCGATTTCGCCAATCATGATGACGGCATCGGTGTCGGGATCGTCGTTGAAAGCCTTCATCACGTCGATGTGCTTCAGGCCATTGATGGGGTCACCACCAATGCCCACGGCGCTCGACTGGCCCAGACCCACTTCGGTCAGCATGGCCACGGCTTCGTACGTCAGCGTGCCCGAGCGGGACACCACGCCGATACGGCCCTTGCGGTGGATGTGGCCGGGCATGATGCCGATCTTGATTTCGTCCGGCGTGATCAGGCCAGGGCAGTTGGGGCCCAGCAGCAGCGTCTTCTTACCGCCAGCGGCTTCCTTGGCCTTCATCTTGTTGCGCACCATCAGCATGTCCTTGACCGGAATGCCTTCGGTGATGCAGATCGCCAGGTCCAGGTCGGCTTCCACCGCTTCCCAGATGGCATCCGCAGCGCCTGCGGGGGGCACGTAGATCACCGACACGGTGGCGCCGGTCTGCTGGGCGGCTTCCTTGACGGAAGCGTAAATCGGGATGTTGAAGATCGACTCGCCGGCCTTCTTCGGATTCACACCGGCCACGAAGGCATTTTTGCCGTTCGCGTATTCCTGGCACTTTTCGGTGTGGAACTGACCGGTCTTGCCGGTGATGCCCTGGGTGATGACCTTGGTGTCTTTGTTGATGTAGATCGACATGGTGTGTTTCCTAGTCAGTTGAGGACAGCGCTCAGGGCCGTCCCCAAGGTCATTACTTAACGGCGGCGACGATCTTGGTCGCGGCTTCGGCCATGGTGTCGGCCGCGATGATGGGCAGGCCGGATTCGGCCAGCATTTTCTTGCCCAGCTCTTCGTTGGTGCCCTTCATGCGGACCACGAGCGGCACGCTCAGGTTGGTCGCTTTGCAGGCGGTGATCACGCCGGTGGCGATGGTGTCGCACTTCATGATGCCGCCGAAGATGTTGACCAGAATGCCTTCGACCTTGGGGTTCTTGAGCATGATCTTGAAGGCTTCAGTCACCTTCTCGGGGGTGGCACCGCCGCCCACGTCCAGGAAGTTGGCAGGCTCGCCGCCAAACAGCTTGATCGTGTCCATGGTGGCCATGGCGAGACCTGCACCGTTCACCAGGCAGCCAATGTTGCCATCCAGGCTGATGTAGGCCAGGTCGAACTTGGAGGCTTCCACTTCGGCCGGATCTTCTTCGTCCAGGTCGCGGAAGGCCACGATTTCTGGGTGGCGGAACAGGGCGTTGGCGTCAAAGTTGAACTTGGCGTCCAGGGCCATCAGGTTGCCCTTGGAGTCGCAGTTCAGCGGGTTGATTTCCACCAGCGACGCATCGGTGTCCATGTAGCACTTGTAGATCTTGGCGAAGATGTCTACGGCCTGGTCGATGGAAGCGCCGGTCAGGCCAATGGCGGCTGCGACCTTGCGGGACTGCGCTTCGGTGATGCCGGTCAGCGGGTCGATCATCTCGGTGATGATCTTCTCGGGCGTGGAGTGGGCCACTTCCTCGATGTCCATGCCGCCTTCGCTCGAGGCGATCAGGGCGACCTTCTGCGTGGCGCGGTCGGTGACCAGCGACACATACAGTTCGTTCTTGATGTCGGCGCCGTCTTCGATGTACAGGCGGCGAACCTTCTGACCTTCGGCGCCGGTCTGGTGCGTGACCAGCTGCATGCCCAGGATGTCGCTGGCGCGTGCCTTCACGTCGTCAATGGACTTGGCCACCTTCACGCCGCCACCCTTGCCACGGCCACCGGCGTGGATCTGGGCCTTCACAACCCACACGGGGCCGCCGAGCTTCTGGGCTGCTTCCACGGCTTCTTGCACCGTGAATGCGGGAATGCCGCGCGGAACGGGCACACCAAAATTGCGCAAGATTTCCTTGCCTTGGTATTCGTGAATCTTCATGAGGTCTCTCTCAGGGAAGGGTGGTTGTTACCCGTTTACCATGAACAATCGTCTGGCCGCGGGCTGGGGACATGGCAACCAGCGAATGTATCATGCTGCAATGCACCATCCTTGTGCCTAACTTACAGCGGGGGCGGGCGTGCGCAGACGGCCAGTGCTGGTGTTGCCCGCACGCTGGCTGACCCGGTAGCCCACGCTGGCGCCACTTTTTTGCAGGAGCACTTCCATGTCCAGAGTTTTCATTGATGGCGAAGCCGGCACCACGGGCCTGCAGATCCGTGAGCGCCTGCAGACCATGCCGCACATCGAGCTGGTGAGCATTGCGCCCGAGTTGCGCAAGGACCCTGCCGCCAAGCGCGACCTGATGGCGGGCGTGGACCTGGTCATCCTGTGCCTGCACGATGATGCGGCGCGCGAAACCGTGGCGATGGTGGACGAGATCGAGCGCACCACGGGCCGCAAGGTCAAGGTGATCGACGCCAGCACCGCCCACCGCACGGCCGATGGCTGGGTGTACGGGTTTCCGGAACTCGCGGCATCGCAGACGCAGGCCGTGCGCGAAGCCGGCCGCGTCTCCAACCCCGGCTGTTACGCCACGGGGGCCATTGCCATCCTGCGCCCGCTGGTCGATGCAGGCCTGATCCCTGCCGACTACCCGTTGAGCCTGCCCTCGGTGTCGGGCTACTCCGGCGGCGGCCGCACCATGATCGAAGCGTACGAGGCGGGCACCGCAGCGCCCTATGAAGCCTATGCGCTGGGCTTGGCGCACAAGCATATTCCCGAGATCCTGCGCTACACCGGGCTCACACGCCGCCCTGTGTTCATCCCGGCGGTGGGCAACTTTCGCCAGGGCATGCTGGTGCAGTTGCCGTTGCACCTCGACCTGCTGCCCGACGCGCCCAAGGCCAGCGACCTGCACGACGCGCTGGCCGGCCACTACCGCCGCACCAACACGCCCGAGCAGTGGGTGAGCGTGCTGCCGCCCACGGATGACTTGAAGCTGGCCGCCGACACGCTGACCGACACCAACAAGCTGGAGTTGCGCGTGTTTGCCAACGAGCAATACCGGCAGGCGGTGGTGATTGCGCGCCTGGACAACCTGGGCAAGGGCGCCAGCGGCGCTGCGGTGCAGAACCTGCAGCTGATGCTGGGGCACTGATCGCGCACTCACTGCGGCAAGGCTGCAGCGGGTTGCCTGGTTGCGGTGGCGGGATTGCGCCTTCGCAACGACGGCCCACAGTGCATTGCCCTCCTGCGCGGGCTTGTGTGACAGCGTGCCTGCGCGCTGCTGCGTAAGGTGTTTCCCATCGGGGCGGCAGCTGTAACCACAGTTCCCCTTGCCGCAAACCGGTCGTGCATCACGCCTGGCTGTCACGGTCGTCGGGAATCTCCCCGCGCAGAACGCGGTGGATGACTTCCCCAGAGAACCCCCGCGTCAGCAGAAACCGGCCTTGCCGCCCGCGTTCCCTGGCGTCGCCGGGCAAGGCGTCAAACCGGCGGGCCCACAGGGCATGGGCGCGTGCAAACTCGGTGTCGTGCAGGCCGGCCACGGCCTGTTGCACCAGGTCGGGTGCCACGCCCTTCGCCTGAAGTTCCTGGCGGATACGGGCGGCGCCCAGGCGGCTGGCGCGCCGGTGCACGGTGGACTCGACCACCCGCGCTTCACTGATGAAGTCCTTGGCTTGCAGGTCATCGAGCACGGCCTCCAGGTCTTCGCCCTCCTGCACATGCCGCGCAAGCTTGCGCCGCAGCTCATCGCGCGAATGCTCGCGCTGGCTGAGCAGCCGCAGGGCGCGGCCTTTGAGCGACAGTGCTGTGAACCCCATGGCGGCAATGATGCTATAAAAATAATAGCTTTAAAGGCAATTCAGGCAAGCCCTAGAAGCCCTTTTGGCATGAAAATTCACGCCCGCATTCAGCTCTGGAGCCCCGGGCCGCTTTCGCCGCAGTTGTGGTGCAGCCCCGCCCCCGCTCGCTTGCGGCGCCAGGCCCGGTTCCCCGGGCCCTCGCGCTGCTGCAACTGTCGCGCTTCTGGCTTACGCTTCTTCGCCGGCACCGGCCGCCGCCAGCGCCGGTGGCAGCAACGAGATGCCCAGGCTTTCACGCACCTTGTTCTAGCGAAACTGCGGCGCTACTCGGCTTACGCCTCGTCGCCGGCACTGGCTGGCGCCAGCGCCGGTGGCAGCAGGGCGATGCCCAAGCTGTCCCGCACCTTGTTTTCGATTTCCCGCGCAAGGTCTGAGTTCTCGCGCAGGAATTCGCGGGCGTTGTCGCGGCCCTGGCCGATCTTCTCGCCGTTGTAGGCGTACCAGGCACCGCTCTTTTCCACGATCTTGGCGGTCACGCCCATGTCGATGATCTCGCCCTCGCGGCTGATGCCTTCGCCAAAGAGGATGTCGAACTCGGCCGTCTTGAACGGAGGCGAAACCTTGTTCTTGACCACCTTGACCTTGGTTTCGTTGCCGATGGCTTCGTCGCCCTTCTTGATGGTGCCGGTGCGGCGGATATCCAGGCGCACCGAGGCGTAGAACTTGAGCGCGTTGCCACCAGTGGTGGTTTCAGGGCTGCCGAACATCACGCCGATCTTCATGCGGATCTGGTTGATGAAGATGACCATGCAGTTGGTCTTCTTGATCGTGGCGGTGAGCTTACGCAGCGCCTGGCTCATCAGGCGGGCCTGCAGGCCGGGCAGGGCGTCGCCCATTTCGCCTTCGATTTCGGCCTTGGGCGTGAGCGCGGCCACCGAGTCGACCACGATCAGGTCCACGGCGCCCGAGCGCACCAGGCTGTCCACGATTTCAAGGGCCTGTTCGCCGGTGTCGGGCTGGCTGATCAGCAGGTCGGACAGCTGCACACCCAGCTTCTGGGCGTACTGCACATCCAGCGCGTGCTCGGCGTCCACAAAGGCGCAGGTGCCGCCCAGCTTTTGCATCTCGGCAATGACCTGCAGGGTCAGCGTGGTCTTGCCCGACGATTCCGGGCCGTAGATTTCAACCACCCGGCCGCGCGGTAGGCCGCCCACGCCCAGGGCGATATCGAGGCCCAGCGAGCCGGTGGACACCACCTGGATGTCCTCGATCACTTCGCCTTCGCCCAGGCGCATGATCGTGCCCTTGCCGAACTGCTTTTCGATCTGGGCCAGCGCGGCCGCCAGGGCCTTGGCCTTTTCGGTGTTGACCGGCAGAGCGGGGTTGGTGCCTTTGACGTCCATGAAAAACTCCTTGAATAACAACAGGTTGGAAGGCTTCCATGGCTCTGTGGTTAGTCACAGGCTGGATGCGTGAACAGTAGTTTATGCGAGCTGTTGAAATTGCAATAGCGAAAATTTAGTCAGTTTGATTGACAATATCGGGATGGCGTTTTCATCCGTTCAAGACATCGCGGCGGCCCAGGATGCCGGCTGGCGCCAGACCCACCTGGGCCGGCTGATGGGCAGCGCGCTGCGCCGCTTTGATGCGCGGGTGCTGCAGCTCATGGCCCACAACGTCGAGGTGCCGCTGGCCTTGTCCAACCTCGCCGCGCGCGACCAGGTGTCGGCGGCGCATGTGCACATCACCCGCCACCTGGCCCTGCAGGGTGACCGGCTGACCGACCTGGCCCACCGCGCTGGCATGACCAAGCAGGCTATGGCCAACCTGGTGGACCAGTGCGAGGCCTGGGGCCTGGTCACGCGCGAGGCCGACCCGCTGGATGCCCGGGCGCGCCGGGTGTGCTTTACCCTGGCGGGCCTCGCGTGGCTGCAGGCGTTTCGTGATGCCGTGGCGCAGGCCGAGGCCGAGTTCCGCGCCGAGGTGGGCGATGACGTGGCCACGGTGGTCAGCATCGGGCTGGAGGCGTATGCCGGTGGCGCGGGCGGTGCCTGATCGAAGGCAGGCGCGGGCGCTGCGCCGCTGCGGGTGATCAGCGGGGCGGCGCAGGCAAGGGCGCCGGGTCGGCTGCTGTGCCGTTGGTCTGCAGCAGCCACTGCCGAAAGCACTGCAGCGCATGCAATTGCGTGCGCCCCTCCGGGTAGCAGAACCAGTAGCCCATGTCGCTGACGTAGCCACCGCCCATGGCGCGGTGGGCCAGGGGCTCGCGCACCAGACCGGCGGCGATCTCGTCGTGCACCAGGCAGCGCGGCACCAGCGCCAGGCCCATCCCGGCCATCACCGCGCGGATCATGGTCTGGAACTGGTCGAACTGCGGGCCGGCCAGCGGGTCGACCAGGCCGGGCACGCCGTGCGCCTCGCCCCAGCGCAGCCAGGCCTCGGGCACCGTCACGTGGCGCATCAGTGTGTGGTGGGCCACATCGCCTGGCGTGTCGATGGTCCAGTCGGCCACGCGGGTGCGCGGGGCGATCAAGGCCACCTCATTGCCCGTGATGTAGTGCGCGTGTGCGCCGGGCCAGTGGCCTTCACCGAACAGGATGGAGCAGTCCAGCTCGGGCCGCTCGAAGTCGTAGCTGTGCACGTAGGGCACGAAGTGCAGCGTGACCTGCGGGTGCTGCTGCTGGAACAGCGGCAGGCGCGGGATCAGCCACTTGGCCGCAAACGTGGGCAGGCTGGACAGGTGTAGCGCCCCGCCACCATCGTCGCTGGTGATCAGCTCCAGGGTGGCGGCCTCCAGCTGCGCCAGCACAGCGCGCACGGCTTTCTCGTAGCGTTCGCCCGCGGGCGTCAGGGCCAGGCGCTTGCGGCTGCGTTCAAACAGCGCCACCCCCACCCAGTCTTCCAGTTCCTTGATCTGCTTGCTGACCGCGCTTTGCGTGAGGTGCAAGGCCTCTGCCGCGCGCGACACACTGCCAAACCGCGTCACCATCGAGAAGGCGCGCAGCAGATGCAAAGGGGGTGAGAGCCGGCGCAATGAGGACATGGGAGTGGTGCTGAATCATTCCTTATTGGAATGTTATCAGGCCCATCTGTCGTTTGATGAAAGCGGGTGCCCGCCCTTAATCTTGGCGCTCCACACAGGAGAAGCTCCCATGCAACGCCGTCACATGCTCTCAGCGCTCGCCGCTGTATCTTTCGCTCCCGGAATGTCCTTTGCACAAGAGGGGCAGCCCCTGCGCATCATCGTGCCCTTCCCGCCGGGCGGGGCCACCGACATCACGGCCCGCAGTCTGCAGGAGCCGCTGTCCCGCATCCTCAAGCAGCCCGTGGTGCTGGAAAACCGCGGCGGCGCCGGCGGCTCCATCGGCATGGCCGAGGTGGCGCGCGCCCCGGCAGACGGCCTGACATTGGGCGTGGCCACGCTGTCGACCCACGGCGTGAACCCCGCCGTGTACAACAAGCTGCCCTACGACCCCATCAAGGACTTCGTCGGCGTCACCGAAATCGTGAAGGCGCCCGGCGTGGTGGTGGTCAACCCTGCCGTGTTGCCGGTCAAGGACTTTGCCGAGCTGGTCCGGCACCTCAAGGCCAACCCCGGCAAGGTGTCGTACGCCACGCCGGGCAACGGCACCATCGGACACATGTGGGGCGAGCTGTTCAAGCGCAGCACCGGCACGTCGATGGTGCACATCCCGTACCGCGGCGCAGGCCCGGCCATCAACGATGTGCTGGCGGGGCAGGTGAGCGTGTACTTCGACCAGGTGGCGTCCTCGCTGCCCCACATCAAGTCCGGCAAGCTCAAGGCACTGGCGGTGTCGTGGCCTGTGCGGCTGGATGTGCTGCCCGACGTACCCACCTACGCAGCCCTGGGCTACAGGCAGGCCAACGAACCCTCGTGGTTTGGCCTGGTGGCGCCGGCCGCAACCCCCCGCGCAGCGGTCGACCGCATCCAGCAGGCCGTGGCGCAGGCGCTGCGCGAGCCCGCCGTGCGCGAGCGCCTTGCCGGGCAGGGGCTTTACCCTTCGGGCACGATACCGAGGGATTTCACTGCACAAATTGCCCACGAGATCGAAAAAATGAAGGGTATTGCCGCCTATGCCAAGGTGGTGCTCGACTGAATGCCGCTCCCGGGCCATCACCGGCTCCGGTGCCCCGCAGGCCACAGCCGGCGGCCACTGGCCGTTGCCATGGGCACCTCCCCCGGTCCGGGCGGCCTTTTTGGCCGGCCGCCCCCACTTGCGCACACTTTGCCTATGCACGCAGCCTTGAAACTGATCCATCACCACTTCCAGCAAGCCCAGCCCGGTGCAACCGGTTCGCCCGGGCCAGGCCCTGCCCGCGTGACCACCGTTCCCGGCACCACGGCGCTGGTGCTCGACTCCCCCCACAGCGGCACGCACTACCCGGACGACTTCAACGCGGCCTGCGCACTGGCCACGCTGCGGCGCGCTGAAGACACCCACGTCGAAAAGATCTACGCCTTTGCCCCCGCGTTGGGCGTGGCCTGGGTCGAGGCGCACTTTCCGCGCATCTACCTCGATGCCAACCGCGACACGACCGAGCTGGATGTCACCCTGCTCGACGCACCCTGGCCCGACCCGGTGTCCACCGATCCGGCGGTGCTCAGCAAGGTGCGCCTGGGCAAGGGCCTGATCTGGAAGCTGACCGACGAGGGCGAGCCCATCTACAACCGCCAGCTCACGGTGGCCGAGGTGCGCCATCGCATCGACCATTGCTGGCGACCGTACCACGCTGCCGTGCAGCAGGCCATCGAGGCCGCCCATGCCCGGCACGGCTACAGCATCCACATCAACTGCCACTCCATGCCCGCCGTGGCCGGGCGTTTTGCCACGGACTTTCCGGGGCTTGAGCATGCCGACTTTGTGGTGGGCGACCGCGACGGCTCCACCGCCAGCCCGGCGCTGTCGGCCCTGATCTGCGAGCAGCTGCGCGGCTGTGGCTACAGCGTGGCCTACAACCATCCGTACAAGGGCGTGGAGCTGGTGCGCCGCTACAGCAACCCGGGGCAGCACCGACACAGCATCCAGCTGGAGATCAACCGCAAGCTCTACATGGATGAGCGCACGCTGGCCCAGCTCCCCGACGGCATGGCGCGGCTGCAGGCCGACCTGAAGGCCCTGGTGCAGACGCTGCTGGCCACCGACCCACGGTGAGGCGCTGCGCCCGTGGCATCAGCGCGCCCCGGTTTGCCGCGCCAGGCCACGCAGCGCCCTAAAATCACCGGGCGGAAAGGCCGTGCACCACGGCCACACAACACACCGGAGACAACCGCATGCGCATCCTCATTGCCGAAGACGACCAGGTCCTGGCCGATGGCCTGCTGCGCACCCTGCGCACCTCGGGCGCCGTGGTGGACCATGTGGCCAGCGGCACCGAGGCCGATGCCGCGCTGCTGACCAACAACGAATTCGACCTGCTGATCCTCGACCTGGGCCTGCCGCGCATGCACGGCCTGGAGGTGCTCAAGAAGCTGCGCAGCCGCGGCTCGGCGCTGCCGGTGCTCATCCTCACGGCCGCCGACAGCGTGGAAGAGCGCGTGAAGGGCCTGGACTTTGGCGCCGACGACTACATGGCCAAACCCTTCAGCCTGCAGGAGCTGGAAGCCCGCGTGCGGGCCCTCACGCGCCGCGGCATGGGCGGCACCAGCAGCGTTATCAAGCACGGCCCGCTGGTGTACGACCAGACCGGCCGCGTGGCCACCATTGACGGCAAGATGATCGAGCTGTCGGCCCGCGAACTGGGCCTGCTGGAGGTGCTGCTGCAGCGCGCCGGCCGGCTGGTGAGCAAGGAGCAGCTGGTGGAGCGCCTGTGCGAGTGGGGCGAAGAGGTGAGCAACAACGCCATCGAGGTCTACATCCACCGCCTGCGCAAGAAGATCGAAGGCGGGCCCATCCGCATTGCCACGGTGCGCGGCCTGGGCTACTGCCTGGAAAAGATCCCGGGCTGACCGGGAGTGATTTGCTATAAAATGTATAGCTATAAGTGCAATCAGATAGTGCCCTGGCGGCATATTTAATCTCAAAAAACCTGCGGCGGCCGCCTTGAAGATCTTTCTGCGAGAGCAGCGCTCCCTGTTCGGCGAGATCCTCGACTGGATGCTCACGCCGCTGCTGCTGCTGTGGCCCGTGAGCCTGGCGCTGACCTGGCTGGTGGCGCAGGGCCTGGCCAACAAGCCGTTCGACCGTGCGCTGGAATACAACGCCCACGCACTGGCCCAGCTGGTCAGCGTCGCCAACGGCAAGGCGCAGTTCAACCTGCCCCAGCCCGCCAGCGAAATCCTGCGCGCCGACGATTCCGACATCGTGTACTACCAAGTCGTCGGCCCCGGCGGCGAATTCCTCTCGGGCGAGCGCGATCTGCCCGAGCCCCCCGGCGACGAAATCCCCCACCCGGGCGAGGTGCGACTGCGCGACGCCGAGATGCGCGGTATCGAGATCCGCGTGGCCTACGTGTGGGTGCGCATGCCCGCCGAAGAGGCGCCCATGGTGCTGGTGCAGGTGGCCGAAACGCGCGAAAAACGCAGCGTGCTCGCCACCGAAATCATCAAGGGCGTGATGCTGCCGCAGTTCGTCATCCTGCCGCTGGCGGTACTGCTGGTGTGGCTGGCGCTGGCTCGCGGCATCCAGCCGCTGAACCAGCTGGAGCAGCGCATCCGCGCCCGCAACCCCGACGACCTCTCGCCGCTGGACGACCGCACCGTGCCGCTCGAAGTCGCGCCGCTGGTGGCGTCGGTGAACGACCTGCTCAAGCGGCTGAACGACTCGCTGGCCACGCAAAAGCGCTTTCTGGCCGACGCGGCGCACCAGCTCAAGACCCCGCTGGCGGGCCTGCGCATGCAGGCCGACCTGGCCCAGCGTGAAGGCACCAGCACCGAGGAACTCAAGCGCTCGCTGCAGCAGATCGGGCGCTCCAGCATCCGCGCCACGCACACCGTCAACCAGCTGCTGGCGCTGGCCCGGGCCGAGGGCAGCGGCGTGGGCATTGCGCGCCAGCCCTGCGACCTGGCACGCCTGGTGATCGAGGTGGTGCGCGACTCGGTACCGCGCGCGCTCGACAAGCACATCGACCTGGGTTACGACGGGGCCGAGCCCGGCTCCCCCGGCGTGCTGCTGGACGGCAACCCCACGCTGCTCAAGGAGCTGGTGCGCAACCTGCTCGACAACGCCATCAACTACACGCCGTCCACCCCTGGCAAGCCGGGCGTGGTCACGGCCCGCGTGCTGGCCGATACCTTTGGCCATGTGCTGCTGCTGCAGGTGGAAGACTCGGGCCCGGGCGTGCCCGAGTCCGAGCGTGAGCTGGTGTTCCAGCCGTTTTACCGGGCCCTGGGCAGCGAGGCCGACGGCTCGGGCCTGGGCCTGCCCATCGTGCTGGAGATTGCGCGCAAGCATGGCGCCGAGGTGGCGCTGGAAGACGCCCGCCCCGGCCAGCACCCGCCCGGCGCCCGGTTCAGCGTGCGCTTTGAGGCGCGCGACGTGCCCGCGCGCAACTGAATTCGCCCGATCGCCGTGACGGCTGCTGCTGCCGCACTGGCGTGCACACAGCCGTATTCGCGACAGAGGCCGGGGGCAATGCACCTGCGGCATGATGGCTTGTCCTAGCCACTTGACCTGCGCCCATGTCCCCACCCGCCCGCCGCTTTGCCAACAGCCACCCTGGCGTGGTCATTGGCAACTTCCCCTGGTACGAAATGGTGTGGCGCTCGCTGCGGGGCGACTTCAAGCCGCTGCAGCCGCCCGCCGGTGGCTACGAGGCCTTTGCCCGTGCATGGAGTACACCGGTGGACCATGCGCGGCTGGCGCAGCGCCCGCAGTCGCCGGTGGTGACCTGGCTGGGCCACGTGTCCATCCTGCTGCAAGTGGGCGGCCTCAACGTGCTGATGGACCCCACGCTTGCCACCCATGCCGGCCCGCTGGGCCGCTTTGGCGCCCCGCGCCGGGTGCCCGCACCGCTGCAGCCCGAGGCACTGCCGCCCATCGACGTGGTGCTGATCTCGCACAACCATTACGACCACCTGTGCTACGCCACGCTGCGCCGCCTGCAGCAGGCCGGACAGACTCCGCGCTTCGTGGTGCCGCAAGGCCTCGGCGGCTGGTTTACCCAGCGCGGCTTTGGCCCCGTGACCGAGCTTGACTGGTGGGAGCCTGCCGACCTGGCCCCCGGGCTGCGCGTGCATTTCACGCCCGCGCAGCACTGGAGCCGCCGCACGCCGTGGGACACCAACGCATCGCTGTGGGGCGGCTTCCTGATCGAATGGGCAAGGGCCGGCCACGCCGCAGCGGGTGCCACGCCCTGGCGCTTTCTGTTCCCGGGCGATACCGGCTACAGCGACGACTTCAAGGCCATTCGGCAGCGGCTGGGCGCCGTGGACTTTCTGGCCCTGCCCATCGGCGCCTACCTGCCGCGCGACTTCATGAAACCCATGCACGTCAACCCGGCCGATGCCGTGCAGCTGATGCAGGACGTGGGCGCCAGGCAGGCCATGGGGGTGCACTGGGGCACCTTCATGCTCACGCAGGAGGCCTTCGACCACCCGCCGCGCGACCTGGCAGCGGCGCTGGAGCAGCGCGGCCTGCCCGCAGACACCGTCTGGCTGATGCGCCACGGCGAGACCCGGGCGATCGACGTGTAGGAAGCAACTGGAGTTTTTCGGCTTGCGCGGCCGAAGTCTGGTGAGCAGGCGGGTGACTATCGCCGCCCGCTACTCGGGGGCACTCAGGCGCAGGTGCGCAGCGTCTTGCCGGCCATGGCGGTGCGCAGGGTATCCAGCCGGGCGCGCAGGGCGTCGTTCACGCTGGGCAGGCGCAGCGTGAAGCCCGGCGAATCCGGGCGCTCCTGGATGACGCGGGCGGTGCGCACGCCGCGGGTGTTCAGGCTGGCCAGCTCGCGCTCGGCGGCGTCCTTGGTGGAAAAACGCCCGAGCGAGAGGCCGAACTCCAGCGTGCCGCCCGCGCGGTCGTGGTCGACCTTGCGCGCGCGCAGTTCGGCGCGCTTGCGGTCCAGCGTTTCGATGTCGTCAAACCGGCCCATGTAGACCATCCACCGGCCCGGGATGGGTGTGGGGTCCATCACCCAGCTGCCGGCGGGCAGGCCGGCCGCGGCGGCGGTGCGCAGTGCTTCGGCCTGGCGGTCATCGAACACGCCGGCCTGCAGGCACTCGGCTGTGTCGGCAGCCGCTGCGGCGGTGGCGTCGGCGGGGGCGGGGGCTGCCGATTGCGACCCGGTTGGCGCTGGCGGCGCTGCGGCAGGTGCGGGCGGCGGAGCCGATGGCTTGCTGGGGTTCACGCGCAGGATCTGCAGGGTTTCCGGGCGGATCTGCTGGTTCATGCGCTGCGGCTCGGACTGCTCCTCGGGCGCCAGGCCAAACTGGGCCAGAAAGCCCTGTGTCCAGGCGTAGTAGCCGGCATTGGCCAGCAGCAGGGCGGCAACGGCCAGCCTCAGCATGCGGCGGGGCCTTTCGGGCTGGCAGGGAGTGTGCTGGGCAGCGTGGTGGGTGTCGTCATGGGGCGCTCGTCCGGTGGTTCGCACGCATCATCGCGCATCTGCTGGCGGTGGCTATACGCGCGGCATGCCCGTGGGCCGCACGCTGATTTCCGAACTGGTCACCGCCTGCATGCCGCCAGCGGTGTGCACCAGGAGGGCGCCGTCTTCACCCACGCCATGCGCCGTGCCGGTGTGGCCGTCGCTCAGCGTCACGGCGCGGCCCTGCAGCACGTCGCGTGCCGCAAAGCGGGGCTGCATGGGCGCAAAGCCGTAGCCTTCAAACGACTGCAGCATGGCCACCAGCGGCGGCACGATGCGCGCCAGCGCGCCGGGGGCATCGAGGCCCGGCTCCACGTCCTGCAGGCTGCCCGGGGGCATGCTCATGCCTTCGCCGTCACGCGGCAGCACATTGATGCCAATGCCGATCACCACGTAGCGGGCCGCGCTGGTGCCGGGGGCGGATTCGCGGGCGGTTTGCGGCGCCACGAAGCTGGCGGTCTCCACCAGGATGCCGCCCAGTTTGCGGTCGCCCAGCGGCCCGCCGCCCAGCCACAGGTCGTTGGGCCACTTCAGGCCCACGCGGGCAGGCTGCCCGGCGCCCAGGGGTGGCAGTACCGGCTGCAGGCTCTCGGCCACGCTCACACCCACGGCCAGTGAGAGACCTGACCAGTCCTTGGGGGCCAGCGGCAGGCCCAGCGACATCATCAGCGAGGGCAACCCGGCGCTGCCGGTAGCAGCCTCAGCCCCGCCTGCTTCGCCGCTGTGCCAGGTGCGGCCCAGGCGGCCACGGCCGGCGGTTTGAGCCTCGGCCACCAGCAAGGTGGGTTCGCACTGTCCGGCGCGCGCGCGGCGCATCAGCTCGGTGTTGGTGGAGTCAATGGTGGGCAGGATCTCGACGGTGAAGCCGGGCAGCAGGGGCGAGACCGCTTCCCACAGCGCCTCGGCGGGCCACCGGATGGCGGCGGTGGTCACGCGCGGCGGCCCTTGGCGCCTGCCTTCGGGGCAGTACCGGGCTTGGTCGTGCGCGCCTTGGGCTTGGCCTTGCGCGCAGGTGGCGCCTCTACCGCAGGCAATGGCGGCATGGGCGGTGCCCAGCCGCGCTTGGGGGCCAGCAGGGTGCCGCGGCAGTTCTGGCTGCCGCACCAGCAGGGGTATTCGCCCTTGAGCTTTTGGGTGTAGCGCTCTTCGATGATCAGGCCGTAGTCGTAGTTCAGCTCTTCGCCTGCCTTGATATTGCGCAGCGCGGTGATGAAAATGCGGCCGTCCCGCTCGTCGGCGTAGCAGTTGGGGTTGCAGCTGTGGTTGATCCAGCGCGACGAATTGCCGCCGAACTTTGCGTCGATCACGCGATCTGCATCCACATGGAAATAGAACGTGTGGTTGGGTTGCAGGGGATCGTGCGGGTGGCGGTCCTGCGCCTCTTGCCAGGTGATGACCTGGCCGGTGTACTCCACCAGCACCTCGCCCTCGGCGATGTCCTGCACGGCAAACACGCCGTTGCCATGCACGCCCGAGCGCCGGGTCTGGATGCGGCGGCCCAGTCCGGTGGTGGCGGGGGCTGCGGCGTGTGAGGCGGAGCGGGGCATGTGAAAAACTCTGTTAACTTGATGGTGCACACACATGTGCGTGCGCGTACGTGTGCACATGCGTGCCAGCGCGCGCACATGCGCGAGAAACCGAATTGTAGAAGCGCCGGGGCTGGCCCCTGGCACACCCCCGGCAAAGCAGCAGACTGAACGAAGACTGGCGAGAGCCCCCACATGACCAAGACCCTGGTAATTGCAGAAAAACCCTCCGTCGCACAAGACATCGTGCGCGCCCTGACCCCCGTGGCCGGCAAGTTCGAGAAGCACGAAGACCACTTCGAGAACGACCGCTATGTGGTCACCAGCGCCGTGGGCCACCTGGTGGAAATCCAGGCGCCCGAGCAGTTCGACGTGAAGCGCGGCAAGTGGAGCTTTGCGCACCTGCCCGTGATCCCGCCGTACTTTGACCTGAAGCCCGTGGACAAGACCAAGAGCCGCCTGAACGCGGTGGTCAAGCAGGCCAAGCGCAAGGACGTGACCGACCTCATCAACGCCTGTGACGCGGGCCGCGAGGGAGAGCTGATCTTCCGTTTGATCGAGCAGTACGCTGGCGGCGCCAAGCCCCTGGGCAAGCCCGTCAAGCGCCTGTGGCTGCAGTCCATGACGCCCCAGGCCATCCGCGACGGCTTTGACGCCCTGCGCAGCGAGCAGCAGATGGCGGGCCTGGCCAGCGCAGCCCGCAGCCGCTCCGAGGCCGACTGGCTGGTGGGCATCAACGGCACGCGCGCCATGACGGCGTTCAACTCGCGCGACGGCGGGTTCTTCCTGACCACCGTGGGCCGGGTGCAGACGCCCACGCTGTCGCTGGTGGTGGAGCGCGAAGAAAAGATCCGCAAGTTCATCAGCCGCGACTACTGGGAAATCCACGCCACCTTTGGCGCGGAAGCCGGCGAGTACCCCGCCAAGTGGTTCGACCCCAAGTGGAAGAAGGGCGAGGACGTGGAGATGCGCGCGGACCGCGTGTGGTCCGCTGCCGAGGCACAGTCCATAGCCAACGCCGTGCGCGGCAAGCAGGCCACCGTCACCGAAGAGAGCAAGCCCACCACGCAAGCGTCGCCCCTGCTGTTCGATTTGACCAGCCTGCAGCGCGAGGCCAACGGCAAGTTCGGCTTCAGTGCCAAGACCACGCTGGCGCTGGCGCAAAGCCTGTACGAGCGCCACAAGGCCCTGACCTACCCACGTACTGACTCGCGCGCGCTGCCGGAAGACTATTTGCCGGTGGCCAAGCAGACCTTTGAAATGCTGGCCGACAGCGGCATGCGGCATCTGGCGCCCCACGCGCTCACGGCGCTGAACAACAACTACGTGCGCCCGTCCAAGCGCATCTTTGACAACAGCAAGGTGAGCGATCACTTTGCCATCATCCCCACCACGCAAGCCCCGTCGGGCCTGAGCGAGGCCGAGCAAAAGCTGTACGACCTGGTCGTGCGCCGCTTCATGGCGGTGTTCTTCCCCAGCGCTGAATACACGGTGACCACGCGCATCAGCACCGTGGCCCCGCACAGCTTCAAGACCGAAGGCAAGGTGCTGGTCAAGCCGGGTTGGCTGGCCATCTATGGCAAGGAAGCGGCCGACGAAGTGGAAGGTGGCAAGGACGGCGACAAGGGCCAGAACCTGGTGCCGGTGAAGCCCGGCGAGAGCGTCAACACCCTGACCGCCGACCCCAAGGGCCTCAAGACCAAGCCCCCCGCCCGCTACTCCGAAGCCACGCTGCTGGGCGCCATGGAAAGCGCGGGCAAGCAGATCGACGACGACGAACTGCGCGAAGCCATGCAGGAAAAAGGCCTGGGCACCCCAGCCACACGCGCGGCCATCATCGAAGGCCTGCTGACCGAAAAGTACATGCTGCGCGAGGGCCGCGAAATCATCCCCACGGCCAAGGCCTTCCAGCTCATGACGCTGCTGCGCGGTCTGGAAGTGGAAGAACTCTGCCGTGCCGACCTGACCGGCGAGTGGGAGTACAAGCTCTCGCAAATGGAAAAGGGCCAACTGAGCCGCGAAGCCTTCATGGCCGAGATCGCCGCCATGACCGAGCGCATGGTCAAGAAGGCCAAGGAATATGACCGCGACACCATCCCCGGCGACTACGCCACGCTGGAATCACCCTGTCCCAACTGCGGTGGCGTGGTGAAGGAAAACTACCGCCGCTTTGCCTGCGTGGGCAAGGCGGGCGCCGAAGGCTGCGGCTTCAGCTTCGGCAAGTCGCCCGCTGGCCGCACGTTCGAGACGGCCGAGGCCAACGCCCTGTTGGCGACCAAGAAGATCGGCCCGCTGGAGGGCTTCCGCTCCAAGGCGGGCTGGCCCTTCACCTCCGAGATCGTCATCAAGTACGACGACGAAGCGCACAACTACAAGCTCGAATTCGACTTTGGCGATGACAAGAAGGGCGAAGAGTCGGGCGAAATCGTCGAGTTTGAAGACGCCGCGCTCGGCGCCTGCCCCATCTGCGGATCGGAAGTGCACGAGCACGGCAGCAACTTCGTGTGCAGCAAGGCCGTGCCTACCGCGGCGCAGCCCACGCCCAGCTGCACCTTCAAGAGCGGCAAGATCATCCTGCAGCAGCCCGTGGAGCGCGAGCAGATGCACAAGCTGCTGGAGACCGGCAAGACCGACCTGCTCGACAAGTTCGTGAGCATGCGCACGCGCCGCAACTTCAAGGCCCACCTGGCGTGGGACAAGGAGGCGGGCAAGGTCAACTTTGAGTTTGCACCATCCAAGTTCCCTCCGCGCCCTGGCGCTGCTGCAAAAACGATAGCTGCCAAGGCAGGTAAAACGGCGGCTTCAGCCAAAAAAGCCGCAAAACCGGCCGCTGCGAAGAAGGCACCGGCCAGCAAGACCGCCGCTGCCAAGGCACCCCGCAAGGCTGCGGCCGGCAAGGCCCCCAGCGCCGCGCTGGCCGCCGTGATTGGCGCCGAACCCGTGGCCCGCCCCGAGGCGGTCAAGAAGATGTGGGAATACATCAAGGCCCACAACCTGCAGGACCCCAAGGACAAGCGCACCATCGTGGCCGACGACAAGCTGCGCGCCGTGTTCGGCAAGGACAGCGCGGGCATGTTCGAGCTGGCGGGCATTCTGGGCAACCACCTGGGCGGCGAATGATGCAGCGGCTGCACCTGCAATCCAACGCGTCACCGACTTCGACCGGGTCGTCTGCACGGGGCCACTGGCGCGCCGCGCTGGTGGCTTTGGCGGTGGCCGGTGCGCTGGGGGGCTGCAGCAGCACATCGGGTTCTGCGCGCTCCAGCGACCCCGCCAGCCAGCAGCAACGCCAGGGCGCCAGCGGCGTCAGCGTGTTTGGCGACATCGACGTGAACGTGACGCGGGAGCGCACGCGCTGACGCGCCAGGCGAGGGTTCGACACGTTCGGCCCGAACGGCGAATGACTGAACGGGAGCGGTAGAGGGAAGAGTCAAGATGGGCGAGCCCGCACTGTCCTTGCAGATAGCCACCACGGTCCACCACCGCGTCCACACCGTCACGGTGCGCATGGATTCCGTGGGCTGGGTGGTCTCGGGCACCAAGCACCTCGTCACACCCGGCGGCGGCCACCGCTTCCCCAGCGGGCGGGTTTTTGTGCTGCCGCGTGGCGCGCAGTGGGAGGTGGTCAACGACCCTGCCCCACAGGGCCGGTACATCGCGCGGCTGCTGTGTTTCGCGCCTGAGCTGGTGGAGCAGTTCCACCGCCAGTTCGGCCAGTTTGCAGCCGTGCCGCCAGTGCAGGGCTGCGCAGGCCTCATGGCCGACGCCACCTTTGAAGACGGTTTCACACGCGCCGTGGCCGCGCTGGAGAGCGATGCCAGCTCGCAGGCACTGCGCGAACACCGCGCGCTCGAAGTGCTGCTGATGCTGGCCGAGGCGGGCATCGTCTTCGCACCGCCGGGCGACCTGGGCTGGGCCGATCGGGTGCGCCGCCTGATTGGCCCCAGCCCGCAGGCCGACTGGACGGTGGAGCGCATTGCCGCCGCCTTTGCCACCAGCGCCAGCACCCTGCAGCGCCGCCTGGCGCAAGAGGGCGAGACCGTGAGCCAGTGCCTGCGCGATGTGCGGCTGGAGACGGCGCTGGTGCTGCTGCAAAGCTCCACGCTGCAGGTGTCCGAGATTGCGGCCCGCTGCGGCTATGAATCGCACAGCCGCTTCAGCGCGGCCTTCCGCGAGCGTTTTGGCTTTCCGCCTTCGCAGCTGCGGCCCTGATGGCTGCGGCTGACGCACAGCGCACAGCCATTGACGCTGCCGGGCCAATGCGAAGGCGCGGCGCGCAGCACCATCAAGCCCTTGTCTCACACCGCTACTGCAAGGAGCTTTTCAGATGACCCATTTACTTTCACGCCCCCTTCGCGTTGGCACCGCCATCGCGGCATTCGCCACCATCGGCTTGGCCCCTGCCGCCCACGCCCAGGCCTTTACGCTCAGCAGCCCCGACTTTGCCGAAGGCAGCACACTGGCCCAGCGTTTCGAGTTCAAGGGCTTTGGCTGTGCGGGCGACAACCAGTCACCCGCCCTGCGCTGGAGCGGTGCGCCTGCGGGCACCCAAAGCTTCGCCGTCACCGCCTACGACCCTGACGCGCCCACGGGCTCGGGCTGGTGGCATTGGTCGGTGGTCAACATCCCCGCCAGCGTGACCGAGCTGCGGCCCGACGCGGGTGCTGCCGGTGGCGCCAAGCTGCCCGCAGGCGCCAGCCATGTGCGCATTGACTACGGCGTGGCCGCCTGGGGCGGGGCCTGCCCGCCCGAAGGTGATGCGCCGCACCGCTACATCTTCAGCGTGCATGCGCTCAAGGTGCCGCGCCTGGACTTGCCCGCCGAAGCCACCGCCGCGATGGCCGGGTACATGATCAACGCCAACAGCCTGGACAAAGCCACGCTCACGGCACGCTACGGGCGCCCTGCGGCCCAAGGCAAGCAGCCGTGACCGTGTGGGTGGGGGCGCTGTGATGTTTTAAGCTTGGCGGTCATCCACCCCACCGCAAGCCCACCCATGCGCAGCCCCCGCGAACGAGCCCTCTGGACCCTTGTGGCCGCACTGCTGCTGGCTGCTGCAGCCGCCGCATGGTGGACGGCCGACCAGTGGCTGCCCCAGGCCGGGCCCTGGACCGAACAGGCCTGGAAAAAGATCACCCGCCCCGGGCCCGAATCCCTGCCGCCCGACAAGCGCCCCGCTGCTGGGCAGGCCCGCCCCGCGCAGGCGGGCGCGTCCCAGCCCGTGGCCCCGCAGCCGCGCAAATGCGTGCGGGACGGCCGCACCACCTACACCGATCAGCCCTGCCCCCAGGGCAGCCAGGAGCTGCCGATGGACGGCGCAGTCACGTCGCTGCCGCCTGCGCAGTAAGCGGCTGATCTGCTGGCAGTGGCAGGCTTGCCATGGGGGGGATGTCGTGTTTTTCCTAGCCCGCGAGGGGGCCGCGCGGATTCAATTGGTGCCTTGATTCACTGCCCAGGCCTTTCTCATTTTTTTGGAGGGCCGCTTGCACCGATGCACCACCACCAACCCCTTCGCGTTTTTCTTCTGCTGTTGGCCGCCCTGGGCCTGGCCATCCCCTGGTACTTCAACACCGTGTACTTTCTGGCCGGTGGCAGTGTGATGCCCGATGTTTTTTGGCGCGATGCGTTTGCCAACGCGCTCACCACCGGCATCACCCTGGACGTGTACCTGGCCGCTGTGGCGTTCTCGGCCTGGGTGGCGGCCGACCGCCGCCTGGGCGCGTGGCGCTGGGCCTATATCGCGGCTTGCTTTGGTATCGGACTCGCGTTTGTGATGCCGCTGTACCTGGCTCAGCGCTTGCGCAGGGACGCTGATCCCTCCGGCGGCTGACCCAGCTGCGCCTGTGCGCCCACTTGCAGGGGCCAGTGTTCGGTGACCGGGCTGCGGCTGCCCTGCACCAGGGCCTGCAGCGGCTGGCCCGCCAGCCTGCGCACATCACGCGCCAAGTGCGACTGGTCGTAGTAGCCCTGGTCCACCGCCAGGCCCACCACCGGGTCGCCGGGCGCGGCCAGAGCGCTCCCCAGCGTGTTGTTCAGCCGTGCAATCACCGCAAACTGCTTGGGTGCCATGCCCCAGTGCGCCACAAAGCGCCGCTCAAACTGCCGCTGGCTCAGGCCCAGACGCTGGCCCGCGCCAGCGGCGTCGGCACTGGCCGCCTGCAACAGGGTCAGGGCGTGCTGCCGCCGTGCTTCACACGGTGACGGCGGCGCGGCAAGCCGCCGGATGAACTCGCACAACACCTCCAGCCGGGCGCCGTCGTCCACCGCAGCCCGTACCGCGTGCTCTGCTTCGGCCCATGGAGGGCCCGCCATTTCCGCCATGGGCCGCAGCGTGTTCACCAGCCCGCGCGCACTGGCAAACAGCGCCGCCGCTGCCGCAGGCTGCAACACCAACCCCACGGCCCGCACGGGCCCGTCGTGGTCATACACCGTGGCCGCTGTGCTGGCGCTGATCCATGCCGATGGCGGCACCAGCGCGCCCCGGCAACGCACCTGCCCAGCCAGCCGCACCACCAGCATGCTCGACACCATGGCCGGGAAATGCGACTGCGCCAGCTCTGCCGGGGCATCGACCACCACCGCGGCCATCAGCCAGGGCTGCAAATCGGTAGGGACGGGCACCAGGCGCTGCATGCCCGGATTTTGCACAGGGATGTGTCGCAGGTGGTGACTTTCCGGATGGTTGGCTGGCATGTCAGCCGCCGCTCCATTGCCGCCAGCCACCCGTGCGACATGCGACTGCCGCAGTGCCCGACTATCCTTGCTGCTTTCGCATCCACAGCACGTCCGTGCCAAGCGCCATGCCCCACGAGCAAGCCCCCAGCCGATCCCTCCCCCTCGCAGGCGCCACCAATTTCCGCGACCTCGGCGGCTACATCGGCCACGGCGGGCGCGCGGTGAAGTGGCGACGCATCTTCCGGTCCGACCACCTGGCAGGCCTGACCGCAGAAGACCAGGCCTTGCTGGCCGGGCTGGGCGTCACCCGCGCGGTGGACTTTCGCGGCCAGGCCGAAAGCGCTGCGTATGCCTACGCCCTGCCCGGCGTGGCCTACCACCCGCTGGCCATAGAGCCCACCGTGGTGCAGCGTGCGCTCGAGCTGCAGCGCACGGGCCACCGCATCACCGCGCAGGATGCCGTGGGCCTGATGCAGGAAACCTACCGGGGTTTTGTGCACGACAACGCCCCGCGCTTTGCCGAGCTGTTCCGCCTGCTGCTGGCCAGCGACACCCCCACCGTCTTTCATTGCACGGCGGGCAAAGACCGCACCGGCTTTGCCGCCGCCCTCATCCTGCTGACGCTGGGCGTGCCGCGCGATGAGGTCATGCACGACTACCTGCTCACCAACAGCCTCTACCAGCGCCCCGCCGGCATGGCCAGCCATGCGCCCGAGGAAGTGCTGGCCGTGCTGTGGCGCGTGCAGCAGGAGTTTCTGGACGCAGCCCTGCACGGCGTGGACCACGACTACGGTGGCGTGCAGGCCTATCTGCAGGATGTGCTGGGCGTGGATGCCGCAGCGCAAAAACACCTGGCAGGCCTGTACCTGCAGCCCGCGGTCGGCTGATGGCAGCTGATGGCGGCTTTCATGCCGCGCCTCAGCCTGCGCGCGGAAAGGGCCGGCTCAGGTAGCGCGAGCCCCGCTCGCCAAACCGCCAGGGCACATCCACCGCCTTGCTGATGCCGATGCGTGGCCCGGCCACCACGGGCGGCGCGGGTGTGCCATACACAGGCTCCAGCAGTGCAAACGGCGGCAGCCGCAGGTCGCGTCCGTTGAAGCTGGCATCAATGCCCAGCGCCTGCGCCAGCCGCCCAGGCCCTGCGCACAGCAGCCGCTCATCCTGCACACCGGCGCGGCGCAGGCGCATCACGTCCAGCCCGTGCGTGGGCTCCAGCGCGCGCAGCAGTACCCCCGCGCCATGGCCCGCCTCGCAGCACACCGTGTTCACACACCAGTGCAGGCCGTACGAGCGGTATACATAGGCATGGCCCCCCGGCCCGAACATCGCCGCGTTGCGCGGCGTGGGCCCGCCATAGGTGTGCGATGCGGCGTCGGCCTGGTCGTAGGCCTCGGTCTCCACAATGCGGCCGCCCACGCCGTCGATGAGCAGCGTCACGCCAATCAGCCGGCGGGCCACGGTATCGGCCGGGGCCGTGAAGTCGATGGAGGCTTCAGTCAGAGCCACCGGGGCCGGGCCTGCCGGCAGGTTGCGGCCTGCGTCAGCTGCGTCTGAAACCATAGGGTTGTGATGCGATGGTGGGGTGCCGCGTCGCGGTGTTGGTCAGGGGCGCGTCCCAGGCCCTAGCCCGCGGCAGGCAGCGACCGTACCCCGGCCGCACCCTGGCGCCGCACGCGCCAGTAAAGCCACCCTACGATCGACAGATTGAGCAGGTTCCACGCCATGCCGTTGAGGAAGGCTGCGTGGTAGCTGCCCGTTAGGTCAAAGATCCAGCCCGACATCCAGCCCCCCAGGGCCATGCCGATCAGCGTGGCCATGATCACCGCGCCCACGCGGGCTCCGGCCTCCTGCGGCGCAAAGTACTCGCGGATGATGATCGCGTAGGCTGGCACGATGCCGCCCTGGAACAACCCGAACATCGCCGAGATGACATACAGCGGCACCAGCCCGTCAAACGGCAGAAACAGCGCCAGCCCCACGCCCTGCAAGGCCGAGCCCAGCAGCAACGTGCGCACCCCGCCAATGCGGTCGCAGATCACGCCCGACACCAGGCGGCTGACAATGCCGCACGCCAGCATCAGCGACAGCATCTCGGCCCCGCGTGCCGCGCCAAAACCCAGGTCGGTGCAGTACGCCACGATGTGCACCTGCGGCATCGCCATGGCCACGCAGCAGGCCACGCCCGCCACGCACAGCAGCAGCTGCGCATGCAGCGGGCGCAGGCCGAACGGGCGGCTGCGGTCCAGCGCCGCAGGCGGGGGTGCCGCCACTGACGCGGGCTGCGCCACCGCATCCATCAGCACCAGCGGCGCCCTTTGCCGCATGCGCAGTGCCAGCAGCAGCATGCCCACGCCACACACCAGCCCCAGCAGCAAGTAGGTCTGGCGCCAGCCAATCGCATCAATGCCGTGCTGCACGATGGGCGGCCACAGCGCGCCCGCAATGTAGTTGCCGCTGGCGCAGATCGCTACCGCAATGCCGCGCCGCCGGTTCCACCACAGGGCCGTGTCGGCCATCAGCGGCGCAAACGTGGCCGAGCTGCCCACCAGCCCCATCAGCCCGTGCGCCAGCCCGAATATCCAGATGCTGCCCGACAGCCCCGCCCACACAAACCCGCCACACACGGCCACCGCGCCTACGCACAGCACCAGCATCAGCCCATGCCGGTCGGCCATCCGCCCCGTCCAGATTCCGCCCAGCCCCAGGCACACCATCATCAGCGTGTAGGGCAGCGACGCATCGGCACGGCCCACCCCAAACTCGGCCTGCACGGCGGGCAGCACCACCGAGACGACGTACATGCTGCTGTTGCCCAGCACGACCAGGCCCAGGGTGGTCAGCAGGCGCCAGGCGGCCTGGGGGGAGTCGATGAGGAAGGCGGGGGCGGCGGCTGCGGTGGAGACGGGTCTGCGGGGCATCGGTGCAATTTACTCCACGGTGTGGCAGGGTCGGGTGCAAATGGAGATCGAAAATGCGAGCAAACGCTGTCCTGACAGGAGACCCGGCCCTGACCTGCGCGCGATCTTCTAAGCTGCGCGCGGTTCAGTCGCCTTGGCTGCTGCCGCCCGCCGCCCCGCCCACAGCCCCTCGGCGCTGTACAGCGCCAGCGCCACCCAGATCAGCACAAAGCCCACGGCGCGCGGGCCGTCGAAGGTTTCGCCGTACAGGAACACGCCCATCAGCGCCAGGATGGACGGGGTGATGTACTGCAAAAAGCCCATGGTGGACAGCGGCACGCGCCGGGCACCGGCGGCAAACAGCAGCAGCGGGATGGCAGTGACGGGGCCGCTAAGTACGAAGAACAGCCAGGTGTGGCTGTCGTGCGCGGGCCACTGGCCGGTGTGGTTGCCCCACAGCAGCGCGGCCAGGGCCAAGGGGGCCAGCAGCATGGTCTCCAGCGACATGCCCTCCAGCGCGCCCAGCACGGCCACCTTGCGCATCAGCCCGTAGAACCCGAACGAGAGCGCCAGCAGCAGGGCGATCCAGGGCATGCGGCCGGTCTGTAGCGCCATCCACAGCACGCCGCTGGCCGCCAGCGCAAACGCCACCCACTGGGCCTTGCGCGGGCGTTCGTGCAAGAAGACAAAACCCAGCGCCACGTTCACCAGCGGCAGGATGAAGTAGCCCAGGCTGGCATCCAGCACATGGCCGTTGTTCACCGCCCAGATGTAGGTGAGCCAGTTGGCTGCCAGCAGCACGGCCGACACCGCAAACTTGCCCAGCAGCGCGGGGTTGCGCCGCACATCGGCCAGCCAGGCAAAACGGCGCAGCGCGGCCAGCACGATGAGCACAAACACCAGCGACCACACCATGCGGTGCAGCACGACCTCAGTGGCGGCAGCGGCCTGCAGCTGCTTGAAGAACAGGGGGAACAGCCCCCACAGGACATAGGCCGACAGGCCGTACAGGATGCCGCTGGACATGGAAGTGGATCAGGTGGAAGGGAACAAAAACCGGGGCGGGGCGGGCCCGCAGCGCGGGTGGCCTGCTCGCAGGCTGCGCCCGTAATATCCATTCAGCGAATGGGGGATGGACGGTACCACGAATGCCGCACAGGCATCGGCCACCGCGGCGCTGCGGGCCGGGCTGGCACGGCAACACCAACAGTCATCTCTGCAGCGCTTTCGCGTACCGCGTGCGCCCGGGCTTCGGCAAGGCAGACAGCGCGTGAGCGCTGCCGATCCCTTTCTTGTCAGCCCACCTTCACCGATGCCCCGGTGGCATAGAACTGCCCGCCCGCCACGTAGTGCAGCGTGCGCAGCGCGTCGGGTGCGCCCTCAAACTCCCAGTGGCCGTGCCTGAACACGCGGTCATCGGCCCAGGCGGCCTCGACCTCGCCGATGAACAGGTCGTAGGCCTGCTGGTTGTGCGGCTCGGGGACCACGCGGCACAGCAGCCACGCGGCGCAGCCCTGCACCAGGGGCACGGCATGGCCTGGCACATCAAACCACTGCACACCATGGCGGCCGGCCTTGTCGGGCATGGTGCGCGCGCTGTCGGTGCCCACGCCCAGCGTGAGCGCCGCCATGGCCGCTGTGGGCAGCTGCAGCGCAAAGTGGCCACTGGCCTCCACCAGCGCGCGCGTGCGGGTGGCCTTATCAATGACCACCGTCACCTTGGGCGGCACAAAGTCGAGCGCGCAGGCCCAAGCGGCGGCCATCACGTTGCGCTCGCCGCCATGCGCGGCAGACACAAGTACGGTGGGGCCATGGTTGATAAGGCGGTAGGCCTTGTCCAGCGGTACAGGGGTGAAATGGGTGGGCAGCAGCATGCCGGCCATCATGCCAAGGCGGGCTGCGCTGTGCCGTTGTGGGGGCGTTTCGTGCGCGACAGGCGCCTGTGCCCTGCCGCCCGTACGATCACCAGTGGTGCCCGCGGTTTGTCGGGGCGCCGCCGTTTCACTTATCAGAATCAAGGAGCAGGCATGTTCAGCCATGTGATGTTGGGGGTCAACGACCTCGAGGTTTCGCGCAAGTTCTATGACGCCGTGCTCGGCACCCTGGGTGTGGCCCCGGGTGTGGCCAACAAGAACCGGTATTTCTACCGCAGCGCCGCCGGCACGTTTGCCATCTCCACCCCCATCAACGGCGAGCCCGCCTGCCATGGCAACGGCACCACCATCGGGTTTGCGGCGGCCTCGCCCGAGCAGGCCGATGCCTTCCACGCTGCAGGTGTGGCAAACGGGGGCGTGACGTGTGAAGATCCGCCCGGCTACCGCGAAGGCCCTACGGGCAAGCTGTACCTGGCGTATGTGCGCGACCCCGACGGCAACAAGCTTTGCGTGCTGCACCGCCCGCCCAAGCCTGCGCAGTAACGGGCGTGCCGGGTCGCCCTGGGCCCCGGCACCGCGCGGTGGGGGATACTCTGCGCCCCTGCGGCCCTTGCAGCCGCCTTCCCTGCCGCCCTCCCTGCTGAATGCGCGCAGGGCCTCCACCACAGGACCCCGCCCCTTGAAATCCGCCAGCCCCACCACCTTCGACGAGGCCTACTACCAGCGCTTTTATTTCGACAAGAAGACCAGCGTGGTGGACCCGGAGCACATGGAGCGGCTGGGCAATTTCGTGTGCAGCTACCTCAAGTACCTGCGCGTGCCCGTGCACCGCGTGCTGGACGTGGGCTGCGGCATCGGCCTGTGGAAGGGCATTGTCGAGAAGCACTTTCCTGGCGCCAGTTACCAGGGCGTGGAGTTCAGCCCGTACCTGTGCGAGCGCTTCGGGTGGCAGCAGGGCTCGGTGGTGGACTACGCGGCCAGCGCGCCGTTTGACCTCGTCATCTGCCAGGGCGTGCTGCCCTACCTGAGCCCGCCCGATCTGAAAGCCGCACTGCTCAACCTGGGCCGCCTGAGCAAGGGCGCGCTGTATGTCGAGGCCGTCTCGCGCGACGACTATGAGCAGGACACCATCGACGAAGACCTGACCGACAACCGCGTGTTCCGCCACCGGGCCGAGCTGTACCGGCGCGGGCTGCGCGAAGGCTTTGTGGAGCTGGGCGGCGGCGTGTGGCTCAGCCGCCAGGCGGAGGTGCCCACGTTCGCACTGGAGCGCACGGGCGGGCCCGGCTGATGCCAACCGCTGGCGCGCCCGCCACACCCCACGCCGTATCGCGCCTGCGCACCGCCCGCCTGGCCCGCAGCGCCAAGCCCTTCATGGCGCGTGGTGGCATCAAGGGCGAGCGCTGCCCCGGCTGCCGCCTGGTGCCCAGCCACTGCCTGTGCGCCCTGCACCCCGTGGTGCCCACCCGCGCCGGCATGTGCCTGCTGATGGCCGACATCGAGCCCCTGAAGCCCAGCAACACCGGGTGGCTGATTGCCGACGTGGTGCCCGACACCTTTGCCTTCGGCTGGGCCCGTACCGAGGTGGACCCCGCCCTGCTGACGCTGCTGGCCGACCCGCAGTGGGCGCCGTATGTGGTGTTCCCCGGCGAGTTCGTCGCGCCCGAGCGCGTGGTGACGCAGGTGGCCGCACCCGCCCGCGCGGGCGATGGAAAACGCCCGCTGTTCATCTTGCTCGACGCCACCTGGGCCGAGGCGCGCAAGATGTTTCGCAAGAGCCCGTACCTCGCGCAGCTGCCGGTGCTGAGCCTGCAGCCCGAGCAAATCTCGCGTTACCAGCTGCGCCGCTCCCACCGCACTGACCACTTCTGCACCGCCGAAGTGGCCGCGCTGTGCCTGGACCTTGCCGGCGAGCCGCAGGCGGGCGAGACGCTGCAGGCCTACCTGGACGTGTTCACGCACCACTACCTGCAGTCCAAGCACCAGCTGCCGCCCGATTGGCTGGGCGAAGCGCACGCACGCTTGCGTGCTGCCCGCACGGCCCCGCCCACAGCACTGCCGTAGCCGTTGTCCGGCCCCGCGCGCGGACGCTTTGGCGCTCAGCGACGACAATCGCCGGTTACCTTCCCGCACAGGACCCGATGAAAGCTCCCCCCCGCCTGCAGTCCCTCATCGAGGAAGGCCTGATCGACACCGTGGTCCGGCAGCTCATGAGCGGCAAGGAGGCGATGGTGTTCGTGGTGCGCAGCGGCGACCACACCCTGTGCGCCAAGATCTACAAAGAGGCCAACAACCGCAGCTTCCGCCAGGCGGTGGACTACACCGAAAACCGCAAGGTTAAGAACTCGCGCTCGGCCCGCGCCATGGCCAAGGGCAGCAAGTTCGGCCGGCAAGAACAAGAGGCCGCCTGGCAGAGCGCCGAGGTCGATGCCCTGTACCGCCTGGCCGCGGCCGGCGTGCGCGTGCCGCAGCCCATCAACTTCCACGACGGCGTGCTGCTGATGGAGCTGGTGACCGATGCGCATGGCGACGCCGCCCCGCGCCTGAACGACGTGAGCTTTACGCCAGAAGACGCGCGCACCCACCATGCCACGCTGGTGGCCGAGGTAGTGCGCATGCTGTGCGCGGGTGTGGTGCACGGCGACCTGTCGGAGTTCAACATCCTGCTGGCCCACCTGCCCGGCCCGGATGGCGCAGAAGGCCACGATGGCCCCGTCATCATCGACTTGCCGCAGGCCGTGGACGCCGCCGGCAACAACCACGCCCAGCGCATGCTGATGCGCGACGTGGCCAACCTGCGCGACTTTTTTGGCCAGTTCGCCCCCGAACTGCGCAGCACGCAATACGGCCCCGAGATCTGGAGCCTGTACCAGAGCGGCCTGCTGAGCAACGAAACGCCGCTCACCGGCCGCTACGCGCCCGACCGCGTGGACGTGGACATGCAGGCCGTGCTGCGCGAGATTGACGACGCACGCGACGAAGAGGCCGCGCGCAGGCTGCGGATGGCATCGCCCGCCTGAGCGCCCCCGCGCCCTTGCCGTACATTAGCCGCCCGCGCCGACGAACCGCTGCCAGACACCCACCGCCGAACACTCCGTCGAACCCCGCCTACACACCACACGCCCCAACTGCCCCACCATGACCAAAGACCTTGCACGACAGAACGAACTCAAGCCCATGGCCCTGTGCGAGCCGTGCCAGGGCATCCAGCGCAACTGGCGCAAGGCCCCGGGCCATGCCGAGCTGGTGCAGCGCGGCAACCGCAAGGAAGCACGCGACCACGGCGACGTGACCATCACCCGCTACGTGTGCGACCGCTGCGGCACCGCCTGGGAATACGAAAACGACAAGTCCAACCAGAAGGCGGGCTGGTCCGTGGTGGGGCGCTGAGAACGCCCACACGTTCCGGCGCACCCCCGGGCCCCGCCCGCCACGGAGCCATCCATCCATGCTGCTGCAACGCCGCCAACTCCTGACCGCCGCCGCCCGCACAGGCCTGGCCGCCACCGCGCTGGCGCTGGGCCTGCCGCACGCTGCGCAGGCACAGCCGGCCTACACCGTGTCGGCCCAGCAGCTGCATGACATGCTGGCGCAGAAGTTTCCGCGCACCGTGCCGCTGGCGGGCCTGCTGGACCTGACCCTGCAGGCGCCGCGCCTGCGCCTGCTGCCCGCCGTGAACCGGCTGGGCGCCACCATGGATGTCGAGGCCGCGGGCCCCGCGCTGCGCCGCAGCCACCCCGGCTCGTTCGATGTGGAATTTGCCCTGCGCTACGAGGCCAGCGACCGCACGCTGCGCGCGCACCAGCTGCGGCTGGGCCGGCTGGAGCTGGCGGGCCTCAAGCCGTCAGCCACCGAGCTGCTCAACGCCTACGCCCCCGTGCTGGCCGAGCAGTCGCTGCGCGAAGTGGTGCTGCACCAGCTTCGCCCGCAAGACACCGCCCTGCTCGACGGCCTGGGGCTGGAGCCCGGGCCCATCACCGTGACCGAAAAAGGCCTGAGCGTGGCCTTTGTGCGCAAGCCCGGGTAGCCCTGCACGCACGGGATGGCCAGGCCGGGCTGCAGATCGGCGGGGGTCTGCCCTGTCCACCCCCGGCGCGCACCATGTCGCGCCTGTGAAGGAGTTCCCGGGTCGCGGGAGGGGTGCAAAAGGGGCGCAAATGGGGTGCAAATGGGGCGCAAGAGCGGGGGTAGCATGCCTTTTGACCCCCGCGAGGTTCTGGTGCCGTCCTACATGCCGGACGCGGTCTGGGGCCTACAAACAGACGGACTGCAGCGCGGCACACCGCATGGCCGCGCCGCCCCGCCACCTGCACCCGGCCCACAAGCCTGGCGCGCGTGCCGCACCGTCAGACCGAACCCGAAGAACCCCATGGCTTTTCTCCGCAAGAACTTCCCCAGCGTCCCTGTACCGAGCCCCGCCGCAGCCGGCGGCACCGCGCCCGCTTGTGCCCAGGTGGTGGTGATCACGGGGGCGTCCAGCGGCATCGGCCACGCCACGGCGCTGGCGTTTGCTGCGCGCGGTGCCAGCCTGGTGCTGGCCGCACGCAATGCCGACACGCTGGCCCCGGTGGCCATGGCCTGCCGCAACGCGGGCGCTGCGGCCGCGCTGGGCGTGCCCACCGACGTGACCGACCCCGAGGCCGTGGCCCACCTGGCCAGCACGGCGCTGCGCCACTACGGCCGCATCGACGTGTGGGTGAACGGCGTGGGCGTGGGGGCCGTGGGCCGCTTTGACGAAACGCCGCTGCAGGCCCACCGCCAGGTGGTAGAGACCAACCTGATCGGCCACCTGAACGGCGCGCACGCGGCGCTGCGGCATTTTCGCGAGCGCGGGCGCGGCACGCTCATCAACATGATCTCGGTGGGCGGATGGGTGCCCGCGCCCTTTGCAGCGGCCTACACCGCCAGCAAGTTCGGCCTGCGCGGGCTGTCCGAATCGCTGCGGGCCGAGGTGTCGGACCTGCCTGATGTGCATGTGTGCGACGTAGCCCCCACGTGGGTCGACTCGCCGGGGCTGTCGCACGGGGCGAACTACACCGGGCACCACCTCCACCCCAGGGTCCCGCTGCTGGACCCACGCCGCGTGGCCCACACGGTGGTCGCGCTGGCCCAGGCCCCGCGCCCCCGCGCCGTGACGTGGATGGGCGCTGCCGCGCTGCCGGGCCGCATCGCCCACGCCGTGGCGCCGCAGGGCCTGGGCGCCTTCATGCGCTGGGCCACCAGCCGCGCACTGAACAAGGCGCGTCCCATGCCGCATTCAGACGGCAACCTGTTCACCCCATCGCGCGCCACGGGCATCGACGGCGGGCAGCGCAAGGCGCAGCGCACGGCCGTGGAGCGTGTGGCAGCGCTGGGCGTGCTGGGCCTGGCCATCGGCATCTGGGCGGCCCGGCGCCCGGCTGCGCCGCGGCGGGGCGACTGACACGCCCCGCGGGGCGCTGCACTGCGCCGCCCAATGTCTGATGGTTCACCCCCCGTTTCAGGAGTCTTCCGTGGCTGCAGCTTCCTCCGGTTCCATGGCCCCGTCCCCCACATCCGAGCGTGCAGGCGCACCCCCCGCCGGCATTCCGTTTGTGCTGTATGCCCTGCGCGGGCGTGTGTACGCGGGCAACATCAGGCACAAGCTCATCGACCTGGGCCGCATGGGCCCGGAGCAGGACGGCGCCTGGTCCTACCTGCTGGACGGTGACAAGGCCGCCGGCAGCGGCTTTGCCGGCCCCAAGGAGGCCATGGAACACCTTGCTGCAACCACCACCTTTTTGTTCCTCGATGGCCAGTTCACCGCGCTGGAAAACCTGGGCGGCACCGATCGGCCCGACCTGCAGAACGCGCCACGGTGCGAGGTCACGCTCGACCCGCTGGGCCGCGGCGAACGGATGATCGACACGCAGGGGTAGGGCGGCTGTGGCTGTTGCCTTTGAATGCTATGAAAGTAGTAGCTAAAGAGGCAATCACAGCGTGCGACAGGCCGTGTTTTTGCTCAATTTCCGGCCGCGTGTGCGCGCCCTGGCGGCCGACACCGCCGTGCAGCCGCTCACGCAGAGTGCCGTGCGCGCTGCGCAGCCGCGGGCTGCCCATGGCTGCCGATGCAAGCGCACGCTGAGGGGTGCAGACGGTTCTGAAGGCGACGCTGAACGCCCAGCCGGCTCGCGGTGCAGTCGTCCTGCGGCGCAGAGATCGCAACGACGTCGCCGATGTCCGAATTCACCGCTGCACCATGTTCGCCGTTGTTGTGGTTCAGGCCCGGGCCACCATTGGCCCGGGGTGGGATGGCGGCGGTGTGGGCGGCCGGGCGCGAGAACGCCGTCACGCGGTTCGTCTCCCCCGTGATGCCGCCACCGCCCGAAAACGCCTGCTCGCAGCGGCGATGGTGCTGCGTTTGCAGGCAGGGGTGCGGCTGTAGGGGGCAGGGGTCGCAGGTTCAAAGCATTAGCTATTTAAATAATAGCTATCAAGGTATATGGAGTAAGCCATAGCGGCCAATAAGGTTCATAAAAAGACCGCTACGGCACAGCGGTGCCCCTGTCGGTCAGATCCCGCGTTCCACCATGTCCAGCAGGCGCTGGCCCAGGGCGTCCAGCATCGCCTGCGGCGTGCCGCGCAGGGGGCCGTCAATGCTGAGCAGCGCCATGCCGTGCACGGTGGACCAGGCCAGGTATTCGGCGCCCGGGCGGCGTTGGGCGGGCAGGGCGCCTGCGGCCACCAGGTCGTCGAGCGCGGCGCTCAGGTGCTGAAACGGGTTGAGGCCGGTGGCGCCGCCCATGGCGGGGTCGGGCTCGTGCTGCACGCTGAAGCGCCCACCGAATGCGGTGCGAAACAGCCCCGTTTCGGCATGGGCAAAGCGCATGTAGCCAGCGCCCACGGCACGCACCCTGGCGTGGGCGCGCTCGGTGGGTGTGCCGGTGGCGGGCACGCGGGCCAGCTCGGCCTCCATCGCCTCGGCCACGGCGGCCACGGCGGCCGCGCGCACGGCACCCAGCAGGTCATCGCGGTTGGCAAAGTGGCGGTAGGCGGCATTGGGCGCAACGCCTGCGCGGCGCGTGGCCTCGCGCAGCACCACGGCGTCGGGGCCGCCCTGGCGGGCCAGTTCGATGCCGGCATCCAGCAGCGCGCGGCGCAGGTCGCCATGGCGGTAGGTGGTGCGGGGCGGGGTTACGGTCATGAACAATTTGGATGTGGACACTGTCCATTATCTTTGCTATTGTTTGTGGACGGTGTTCACAATTGGGCGCCGGCCAGGCTGACCATCCCACCCATTGCCGAAGGAGCCCGCATGAAAGCCGAGCCGTATTTGATGTTTGAGGGGCGCTGCGACGAAGCGCTGGACTTTTACCGCAGCGCGCTGGGCGCCCACGTCACCACGCTGATGCGCTTCAGGGACAACCCCGATCCCGTCGCCGGGCCAGGCTGTGCCGACGGCGGCCCGGGCCCCGCGCCCGACATGGTCATGCACGCCGAGTTCACGGTGGGCAGCACCACGCTCATGGCATCCGATGGCATGGGCTCGGGCCAGCCGCGGTTTGAAGGCATCTCGCTGGCGCTCAGCCCGGCCGACGAGGCCGAGGCAAAGCGCCTGTTTGGCGCGCTGGCCGATGGCGGGCAGGTGCAGATGCCGCTGGCCCGAACCTTCTTCTCGCAGGCCTTCGGCATGGTGGCCGACCGCTTCGGCGTGTCGTGGATGGTGGTGGCACCCGAATGACCCCCACACCGCTCGCCCTTTATGGCCACCCGTTTTCGTCGTACACGCAGAAGGTGCTGATCGCGCTGCATGAAAACGGCACGGCGTTCGAGTTGCGCAACCTCGACCCGGCAGCGCCTGGCAACCATGCGGCCGAATGGAAACGCCGCTGGCCGCTCGCGCAGTTTCCGGTGCTGGTGGATGGCGACCGCACCGTGGCCGAAAGCAGCATCGTCATCGAGCATCTGCAGCTTGCGCACCCGGGTAGGGTGCCGCTCATCCCGGCCGACCCTGCGGCCGCGCTGGAGGTGAGGTTCATGGACCGCTTTTTCGACCTGCATGTGATGTCACCCGTGCAGCACGCCGTGGGCGCCGCGCTCACGGGCGATGCGGCGCGACGGGACGAGGCCCGGGCCCAGTCAGCAGACAAACTCGACCGCGCCTACGCCTGGCTGGACGCCCGGTGGGCGGGCCGCGCCTGGGCCGCGGGCGATGCCTTCACCCTGGCCGATTGCGCAGCGGCACCCGCCCTGTTCTACAGCGACTGGACGCACCCCATTGCCGCCACCTACCCGGCGCTGCGTGCGTACCGCGTGCGCCTGCTGGCCCGCCCGTCGGTGGCCCGGGCGGTGGATGGCGGGCGCCCGTACCGCCACTACTTTCCGCTGGGCGCCCCCGACCGCGACTGACTGTCGCACCGGTCTATCGCGTCGCATCGCATCGCATCACACCACCACCGCAGGAGACCGACCATGGTGAACCCCGAACCCCACCCCATGCACCGCTGGCTGCAGCAGCTGCTGGGCGACTGGACCACCGCATCAAGCTGCAACACCGGCCCTGGCGAGCCGCCGCAGCAAGCCTCTGGCAGCGAGCAGGTGCGCGCGCTGGGCGACCTGTGGGTGCTGTGCGAAGGCACCGGCACCATGCCTGGTGGTGGGGATGCGCGCATGCTGATGACGCTCGGTTATGACCCCGAGAAGAACGTGTTCCGCGGCACCTGGGTGGGGTCGATGATGACCCACATGTTCATCTACCAGGGCACGCTGGACCCAAGCCAGAAGGTGCTGACGCTGGAGACCGAAGGCCCGAGTTTCAAGGGCGACGGCCAGACAGCCCGTTACCGCGATGTGATCACGCTGGTGAGCGCAACCGAACGCACGCTGACGTCGTTCGGTGAGCAGCCGGACGGCAGCTGGAGCCCGTTCATGGCGGCGACCTATCGGCGCGCGTGATGCGGGAAGGCCATGCACGGCGCGGGAGCGCTGCAGGGCATGGCGGGGGCAACGGACTCTGCGCGACCGCCGCGCCTGTGCCGCAAAGGAAACAAAACCATGGGACTTCTGACCTTCAGCATCAACGTCACGCTCGACGGATGCATTGACCACCGGGAAGGCATCGCCGACGAGGAAACCCATGCCTACTTCACCCGCCTGATGGAGGACAGCGGCGCGATGCTGTGGGGCCGCGCCACCTACGAAATGATGGAGCGCTTCTGGCCAGCGGTAGCCCGCGGGGATGTGGACGCGCCGCCAGCCGTGCGCCGGTGGGCTGAGCTGCTGGAGGCCAAGCCCAAGTACGTGGTGTCATCGACGCGCTCGGATTTTCCGTGGGCCCATACCCGACGCGTAGGCCACGCCCTTGACGGCGACCTTCGCACAGGCGTGCAGCGACTCAAGGATGCAACGCCCGCAGGCGTGCTGCTGGGCAGCGCCACGCTGGCGACCGCGCTCGACCGGATGGACCTGATCGACGAGTACCGGCTGCTTGTGCACCCGCGCATTGCGGGCCACGGCCCCACGCTGTACGGGAGCGGACTGGCCGCAACCCGGCGGCTGGAGCGGGTGTCAGCCACGCCCCTGCACAACGGTGCTGTGGCCCTGCATTACCGGCGCGCGCCCTGAGCCTGCGACGGGAATCCCCGAAGCGCAAAACGCCACAGTTCACGCAACTGCTATTCAATAAATAGCAAAAAAGCGTTGCCTAGACTGCGACCAGGCCGAATACGGCCCGAATTTTTGCCAGAGGGCACTGCTGCGTGCTCCACCCACCGTCCCACGCACGCACCGCACTGTTCCATCGCTGGCACTTCTGCCCGGGCACCATTGGCGGCATATTCGGTAGACCTGCCGCCCGTCCGGGGCGGCGCCACCTTCAGGAGCCCCGCATGCCGTCGCCCACCCCTTCTGCCCCCACCCTGGTCCCCATCGTGCAGGCCCAGTTGCTGGGGCCGCAATGGCCCACGCTCGATCCGTTCTTGTTCTGCGCCCACCACGACGATGCCTACCCGGCCGGCAACGCCGCCTTCGGCCCGGCTGTGCCGATTGACGACCGGCAGATCGGCAGCGACTTCAGCCGCAAGGACGGCTGGAGCATGTACCACGGCGATACCGTGCCGGGCTTTCCGGGCCACCCGCACCGCGGGTTTGAAACCGTCACGCTGGTGCGCAAGGGGCTCATCGACCATTCCGACTCGCTGGGCGCGGCAGCGCGTTTTGGCGGCGGCGATGTGCAGTGGGTCACGGCGGGCAAGGGCATCGTGCATTCCGAGATGTTCCCGCTGCTCAACGCCACCGCGCCCAACCCGCTCGAACTCTTCCAGATCTGGCTGAACCTGCCGGCGCGCAACAAGATGGTGGAGCCGCACTTCACCATGCTGTGGAACGAGCGCATTCCGCGGCTGGAGCACCTTGACGCTGCGGGCCGCAAGACCACCGTCACCGTGGTGGCGGGCGCGCTGCCGGGCGCGCCTGCGCCGCTGTCGCCCCCGCCCGAGTCCTGGGCCTCGCAGCCCGAGGGCGACGTGGCGATCTGGACCCTGCACCTCGCCCCCGGTGCCGAGTGGACGCTGCCTGCCGCGCAGGGCGAGGGCACGCAGCGCATGCTGTACTTCTTTGTGGGCGACAGCCTGCGCGTGGGCCCGCAAGAGGTGGACCGCCACGCCGCGCTGCAGCTGCGCGCCTGGCACGACTGGCTGCTGGCCAACACCGGTACCACGCCGGTGGAGTGCCTGCTGCTGCAGGGCCGGCCCATTGCCGAGCCCGTGGCGCAGTACGGCCCGTTCGTGATGAACACGCAGGCCGAAATCATGCAGGCCATGAACGACTACCGCCGCACCCAGTTTGGCGGCTGGCCCTGGCCCGATCAGGACCCCGTGCACGGCACCGAGGCGCGGCGCTTTGCGCGCTATCCGGGGCAGGCCAGCGAGGAGATTCCCGAGGCAGCCCCGGCTGCCAGCGCGGCCGCTTGAGGGGGGCGCAGGCCACGTTGCGGAGCGCGGCGTGCGCTGGCCGTGCCGGCACGTCGGTGCCCGGGCGCGCTGCCTCGCGCAGGGGTTCGGTACCCGCTGTGCAACCGCACACCGGGGTCGGCGCCTCGTGGACAATGCGCGGTCCCGGCCCACGCGCGGTGGTCTGGCCTGCAAGGCCGGTGCCGCGTCCACCTGCCGCGCCCAACCGATTGAAAGCGTACCTCCATGAACATCACCAAAGACTCCGCCGTCACCCTCACGTACAAGGTGACCAGCCCGCAAGGCAAGCCGCTCGACGCTGGCAGCCTGGCCTACCTGCACGGTGGCTATGAAAACATCTTCCCCAAGGTCGAGGCCGCCCTCGAAGGCCAGGCGGTGGGCTTTGCCACCACGCTCGACCTCGCGGTGGAAGACGCCTTTGGCGCCCGCGACGAAAGCCTGGTGCGCACCATTCCCAAGAGCGAATTTCCGCCCGGCGTGAAGGTGGGCGGCCAGCTGCAGGGCGTGGGCAACGACGGCCAGCCCGCCGTGTTCAACGTGGTCAAGATCAAGGGCCCTGAAGTGCACCTGGACGGCAACCACCCGCTGGCAGGCCAGGCGCTGAAGTTCAGCTGCAAGGTCACCGACGTGCGCGCCGCGTCGGCCGAAGAGATTGCGCACCGCCACGTGCACGGCGCGCACGGCCACCAGCACTGATCCGGACGGCCGTTACCCGGCCCGTGTTACCCGGCCCGTGGTGATGGCGGCGGTGTTCCCTGCGGTCGCCACTGCCACGCCGCACCCGGCCCGCCGGCCCCGGAGCCGGTCGCGCGTATCAATCGCCGGTGTGGTCCGAAACGATGGCGCCGCCCTGGGGCAACCCGGCTGCAGCCCCCGCGGGTGCAGCGGAAGCCACAGGCGGCGCAGGCACTTCGCCCTTGCGCCGCGGGATGAATGATTCGTCGAGCAATGCCTCGATGCGGGCAAAGATCTCGTGGCGCGAAAACGGCTTTTTCATGAAGTCATCGGCACCGATGCGGTTGGCATAAAACTGCTCGGTGGCATGTTCGTTGCCGCTGATCATGATGACCGGGATGTGCTGCCAGGCGGGCATCTTGCGGATGGCACGCAGAGCGTTGAATCCGTTCATGCCCGGCAGGATGATGTCGAGAAAGATCAGCTCAGGCGGGTCCTGGGCGATCAACGTCAGGCCATGTTCGGCATCCAGGGCCTCGCGGGTGTCATAGCCCGCAGAGCGCAGCGTCTTGCGCAGCACGGCCACCACCGTCGGGGAGTCATCGATGATCAGCACCCGGGTGCCGCTGCGCGCGTTGATGCGCTTGCGCTGGCGTCGCTCCAGCGCTGCTCCGGGTTTGGCCTCAGGGGCCTCGGGCCGGCCCGTTGATTTGCGCACACTGCCCAGAAACCGGTCGAAGATACTCATGATGCTGTCTCGATTCTTTCTTTGCGCGGGTCCGCCGGGTTGAATGGGCGCCGCGATGTCCCGGCGAATCGGCACTTGCCGGCCCCGTCGAGCCAACCCCGCCCTCCATGGCTGGCCAGAGCGGGTGTCGCTTGGTGCCATGGGGGCGCATTTTGCGTGAAGTGGCAGGGGCGCTGGCAAACTTTCGGTTCACGCTTTCGGTTCACGCGGGCGGGAGTATTCCAGATGCGGCATCCGCGCCTGGCGCCGCCGCCTGTTGCGGCCGCGCTCCCGGGTTGATGCGGCGGCGGGGCACGGTGGCCTCGGCCTGCACCATGCGTGCACTGCGCTCATGGGCATTCCGGGCCAGCTCGGTGATGAGGGCGGCCTCGGGCAGGTTATGCCAGTAGCGCGTGGGCATCTCCTTTTTCATCATGTTGAGCTTGAGCCGCGCGGGGTTGAAGATGTGGCGGTAGTAGGTGAGCCACAGCGCCTCTCCGGCATCGGGCGGCGGCGCGTCGCTGCGCTGGCCGCCAGGGCCGGTGTGCAGGTGGTGCCCGTCCCAGCGCACGCTGGCATCGGGCGTGAGGATGGCCCAGCGCGTCTGCGTGAAGCGGCGAATGAAAAAGCCCGCGTTGGCTTCGGTGATGTAGTGGTCGGGCTCGAACCAGGCCATGTGCAGGGTTTGCCCATCCGGCTCCACCACGGGGCGAAAGCGCACAAAGGCGTGCATCTTGTGCTTGTCGCGGGCCACAGCCCGGGCCATGTGGTGGGCCTGCATGCGGTCGGCATCGAGCGGGTCGTGCCGCGCGGCTTCGGCGTCAGCGCCGCCCTGCGCCATGCGCCACAGCAGCCGGTACATCAGCGCAAAGCGGGCCGGGTCGCGGTGCAGGATGAGCTGCTGGCACAGGTGTACAAAGTCCGGTGGTACGCGCAGCGCGGGCGCATCGGGGGCCGGACTGGGCAAGGTGTGGCTGGCAGCGGGCTCGGGCGCGAACAGGTCTTCCTCTGCATCGGCCTTGCAGCGCCAATCCACGGCCTGCGGGGGCGCGTTGGCGTGCACCAGGGCGCGCGCGGCAGTGCGAAAGCCAGGCCAGTCGGTGGGGTGGTCCAGGGTGACGGTGTGGCGTTGCGGGTCGCTGGCTTCCAGCGCGCGTGCACCTTCCCCACGCGTTCGGGCTGAGCCTGTCGAAGCCAGTGCGTCGACGTGAGGCAGCCCTTCGACAGGCTCCGGGCGAACAGATGTGGAGATGCAGGTGTCGCGTGCCATGGATGGCTGTTTCAAAACAAGCTGCGCTGGACCGGCGGCGGCGCCAGCTGCGCCGCCAGATCGGCGGCGTCCAGCGCACGCCCGGGCCGGTAGTCGGCGGCTTCCACAAACGGCAGCACTTTCTTCAGGGGCACATGCAGCCGCGCCAGGTCGGCATGCCGCAGTCGGCGCACGCGGCGCGCGGCCAGCAGGCGCTCGACCGTCTGCACGCCAAAGCCGGGCACGCGCAGCAGCAGCTCGCGCGGGGCGGTGTTCAGGTTGACGGGAAAGCGCTCGCGGTGCGCCAGCGCCCAGGCGAGCTTGGGGTCCATGTCCAGCGCCAGCATGCCCTGCTGAGATGTCGGCACGATCTCGTCGTGGGTGAAGCCGTAAAAGCGCATCAGCCAGTCGGCCTGGTACAGCCGGTGCTCGCGCACGGTGGGCGGCGCGGCCAGGGGCAGGGCGCGGGCCGCGTCGGGGATGGGGCTGAAGGCCGAGTAGTACACACGCCGCAGCTGGTGCACGCCATACAGCCGCGCGCTGGTGGCCAGGATGATGCCGTCGCTGGTGGCATCGGCCCCCACGATCATCTGCGTGCTCTGCCCGCCGGGCGCAAAGTGCGGCACGCTGGCGCGGCGCGTGGTGCGCGACTGCGGCATCGACACGATGGACTGCGCAGCCTGCTCCTTGAGCGCGGCGCGCGATTCGCCAATGTGCACAGCCATGCGCGCCATCGACCGGTCGATGGCGGCGCTGTCTTTCTCGGGCGCCAGCGCCTTCAGGCCCTCGGCCGTGGGCAGCTCGATGTTGATGGAGAGGCGATCGGCATAGCGGCCTGCGCGTTCCATCAGCTCGGGCGACGCGTCGGGAATGGTCTTCAGATGGATGTAGCCGCGAAAGTCGTGTTCCTCTCGCAGCACGCGGGCTACCTCCACCACCTGCTCCATGGTGTAGTCGGGGCTCTGGATGATGCCGCTGGAAAGAAACAGCCCCTCGATACAGTTGCGGCGGTAGAAATCCAGCGTGAGCTGCACCACCTCATCCACCGTGAAGCGCGCGCGGGGCACGTTGCTGGTCACGCGGTTCACGCAGTACAGGCAGTCGTACTGGCAGAAGTTGGTGAGCAGAATCTTGAGCAGCGAGATGCAGCGGCCGTCGGGCGCGTAGCTGTGGCAGATGCCCATGCCCTCGGTGGAGCCCATGCCGCGCCCGCCCACCGAGTTGCGCGGCGCAGCGCCGCTGGAGGCACACGAGGCGTCGTATTTGGCGGCGTCGGCCAGGATGGCGAGTTTGGACTGTAAATGCACTGGATGAATTTACAGTAAACGCAATGCCTGACACCCGCCTGTGGGAAAGCGGGGAGAGGTGAGTACTCCTGAATTGATAGCTGCTTGCGATTTATGGATGTGCGCTAGCAGCCAAAAATGCTTGAAATCGACGAGGTCAGACCGCCTCCAGCGCCATCACGGCGGTCGCCGTGTTCGAGATGGGGACGTGGTAGTTGCTGTGCACCCGCCGCACGCCTGCGCTCGCGGTGGCCAGCGCCCCGCGCATGGCCAGCCACATCAGCAGCTCCACGCCCTGGGTGCCGGTTTTTTCCACCAGCTCGTGCACGCTGAACTGCGTGGCCCACTCGGGGTTGGTGGTCAGGCTCTCGATGAACTGCAGGTCAAACGCCTTGTTGATGAAACCCGCGCGCTCGCCGTCGAGCTGGTGGCTGAGGCCGCCCGAGGCAATCACCGCCACCTTCTTGTCGCTGTCCCAGCTCTGGATCGCCTGGCCCACGGCCTTGCCCAGCGCGTAGCAGCGCTTGGCCGATGGCAGCGGGAACTGCACGGTGTTGATGCACACCGGCACCACCGTCACGGGGCAATCGCCCTCGGGCCAGAAGAGCTTGAGCGGCAGCGTGCAGGCGTGGTCCACCAGCATCTCCTGGCAGGTGGTCACGTCAAACTCCTGCTCGACCAGCGTGTTGATGAGGTGCCACGACAGGTCCACCTCGCCCGAGAAGGGCGGCAGCGTGGGGATGCCCCAGCCTTCGTCGGCGTTGTTGTATTGGGCCGCTGCGCCCACGGCAAAGGTGGGCGTCTTGTCGAGAAAGAAGTTCAGGCCGTGGTCGTTGTAGAACATCACCACCACGTCGGGCTGCTTCTCGCCCAGCCACTGGCGAATGGGCGGAAAGCCGTCGAAAAAGGGCTTCCAGTACGGATCGTTTTGCAGGCCCTTGTGGATGGCGTTGCCGATGGCCGGGATGTGTGATGTGCCGAGGCCGCCGATGAGTTGTGCCATGGAGTGTCTCCTGAATTTGGGTGGATGGGGGGCTGGCATCGCTCGGCGCGAGCGATGCGTGCTGTGGTGCCGGACGTGCTGTTTGGGCTGTTCGGGCTCTTCGGGCTGCAGGGGCGCTGGCCGCTTCCCATCCGTTCGGGCTGAGCCTGTCGAAGCCGGGGCGCGTTAGTCGTGCGGCGCTTCGACAGGCTCAGCGTGAACGGGTCGGGTAGTGCTGGCAAGAGGTGGGTGGTTGCAGCGCAGTTCAGTCCCGCCCTGCGGCCACCAGCATGGCCTTGAATGCGTCTTTGGTCATGCCCGTCTGCTGCGCGCCGATGTCCTGCATGTCCAGTTGGAAGATGCCTGCGAACTTGGCCAGGTAATAGGCGTTGCCGCCCGCGGCAATCAGCTGCAACACGTTCTTGGCGCGGATGGCGGCGGCCTGCTGCTCGTTCAGGCCGTATTGCTTCATGTACGCCTCTTCGTCGGCCACAAAGGCCTTGCGGTTGGCCTCGTCGTTGAACGAGAAGCACATCTTGTTCAGCGCATAGCCCTTGCGGGCCTGGTTGCCGTCGAACGGTGTCGTGCCGGGGATCGGGGGCAGTGGGGAAGGCATGGAAGTCTCCGGGGCTTGATGCAAGTCAGCCCGCAGTGTCGCGATGCCATTGCCAAAGATGAAGCCTCAAAACATCATCGAATGCATGAGCAAATTCGATGGATCACAGCTGGACGGGCACCTGCTGAAGCTGCTGCTGGCCGTGCTGGAGACGGGCAGCATCACGGCGGCGGCCGAGCGCCTGGGCGTCACCCAGTCGGCCGTGAGCCACCTGCTCGACAAGCTGCGCGCCATCACCGGCGACCCGCTGTTTGTGAAGCGCGGGCGCGGCATCGTGCCCACCGCCCGGGCCGAGGCGCTGGCCCAGCCCGCGCGTGACATGCTGCACCAGATGCAGCGGTTTGTCCAAAGGGCCGAGTTTGACCCGAGCGCCTGGCAGACCGAGCTGACCATCGCCGCCAACGACTTTCAGCGCGACCTGCTGCTGCCCGCGCTGGCGGCGCGCCTGCGCAGCGCTGCACCGGGCGTCACCCTGCGCATCGTGCCCAGCGGCGCGCCCAGTGCCGAGCTGCTACGGTCTGACGCGTGCCAGCTCGTCATCAGCCCCCGCCCGCCGGATGGCACGGACATCGTGCAAAAGCGTTTGTTTGAAGACCAGTACCGCGTCTTCTACGACGCCAGCGTGCGCAGCGCCCCCGCCACCGAGGCCGACTACCTGGCCGCCGACCACGCCACTGTGGCCTACGAAGCGCACCGGGGGCTGGACCTGGACCGCCAGCTGCAGGCCCGTGGCGTGCGCCGCCGCTTTGCCGTGCGCGTGCCGGGCTTTGCGGCGCTACCGGCCTTTGTGCGTGGCACGGCGCTGCTCACCACCGCGCCCTCGCTGCTGGCCCGCACGGCCCTGGCAGGCCTGGCCAGTGCGCCCGTGCCCGTGGTGTGCCCGGCCATGCCGATGTATTTGATCTGGCATGCGCGGTATCAGCAGGATGCGGCGCACCGGTGGCTGCGGGGGGAGGTAGAAGGGGTGGTGGGACCGGTGTTGGGGCTCGTCCCGGCGCTGTAGGCCCTACCACCAGGGGCTACGCGATCCCGGTGATGTAAACACCCCCATGCGGTGATCTGCTGCCCACGTCCGCGTGTATGGCGGCAGCTTTCTTGGTGGGGCCGTTCCGCCACCGCGTGATGCGCTCACACCAAGTCGGCTGCCTGCACGATCCGTGCGTATTCCCCGTACAGATTGGCCAGGGACACCCGGTGGATGTCCTCAGCGCTGCGCGGTGTGCCGTCCAGGTCGGGGCGGTCAAAGGTGTAGCAGGCATCGGCCACTACGGTGCATTGAAAACCCAGGCAGGCGGCGCTGCGCACGCTGGCTTCCACCGACATGTTGGTGCTCACGCCCGTGAACACCAGCGATCGGATACCGCGCTGGTGCAGCCAGCGCTCCAGCCCGCTGTGGGCGAAGGCGTCGGTCACGTGCTTGTCCACCACGTGCTCCGAGGCCTGGGGTAGCAGAGCCTCCTGAAACTCCACACCGCTTTGGCCGGGCCAGAAGGGTGACCCCGGCGTGAGCGAGAGGTGGCGCACATGCACCACGGGCTGGTCGCGCTGGCGCCAGTGTTGCAGCAGCCGGGCAATGTTCGATTCCGCCAGGGGGTTGTTGCGCTGCGCCGGGCGGGCCATGCCTTTTTGCATGTCGATGATGATGAGCGCGGCGGTGGCTTCTGGGTAAGTCATGGCGCGTATCCGGTCATCAAGGCGTGTGCCCAGTCCGGGCGGTTTCTTTGGCCAGCAAGTTCTGCCATGGGTTGGTGTGCGTAGGGCACGGTGAGCAGCTGGCTGGTCCAGCCCGCCGGGCCGCGCTCCACGATGGCATAGCGCGCATCGGGCGAGCCCGATTCGACCACATGGGGGTAAGGATGGTCGTCCGCAAAGGCCTGCAAGCCCACGCTGCCGGGGTTGACGATCAGCACGCCCCGGGCGGTGCGCACGCTGCGGGCCACATGGGTGTGGCCGCACAGGATGAGTTCTGCGTGGTGCCCGCCCAGTCGCGCTTCGATCTCGCGGGCGGTGGCGGGGCGCTCTGCCGTCTGCAGCAGCGCCATATGGTCCACGCCCGGTGCGCCGTGGCACAGCAGGATCTGGTCGGTCAGGAAATGGGTGTGGGGCAGGCGGGCCATCCATTCCAGCTCGCGGGGGCTGAGCTGGGCGTGGGCGTACTGGTCTGAAAAGCTGGCGGTGGGGCTCAGGTGCAGCAACTGGCGCTCGTGGTTGCCCGCGAGGTGCACCCAGTCCTGCGCCATCAGGTACTGCGCGGTTTCGAGGGGAAGCAGGGGGCCGGAAACGCTGTCGCCCAGGTTGACCACGGTGTCTACACCCCGTGTGTGCAGGTCTGCAGCCACGGCGTGCAGGGCGGCCAGGTTGCCATGGATGTCGGAGAGTACGGCGATGCGCATGCCGTGCATGGTAAGCGTTGCACCCCGCAGGATGCTGACTGCCAGGTGCTGCAGGGCGCACCGTTCGTTATGGAGCCGGCATCAACCCACTTGAATGCGTTGATGCGGGTCGAAGCGCCGCGCGAGGCTTCGACAGGCTCAGCCCGAACGGTGGGCTCCAGTGCAAAGGCGCCGACTCAACAGCGCGCGCCCGTGCTCATCAGGACCGCGCCCTGTCCCTGCGCAACGCTGTCTTCAACAGCCGCGTCGCCCGGTCCTTGAACCCCACCGGCTTGCCCGGCCGCACCGGGTTTTTTCTGGCCTCGACGCAAGCCGCCAGAAAGTCCTGCAGGATGGCCGTGTCGTCCAGCGTGTCCGATCCCTGCTTGTGAAACTCCGGGTGCCACTGCGTGGCGGCAATGTAGCTGCGCCCGGGCGCGGGCTTGAGGCGAATCGCCTCGGGCACGCCGTCGGGTTCGCTCAGGGCCTCCACCACAAACTCGGGCGCCACGCGCTTGATGCCCTGGTGGTGGATGCTGTTGACCCGCGCACGCGGCGTGCCGGGGTAGAGCTGGGCCAGGTGCGAGTCCGGCACGATGTGGATGTCGTGAAAGTGCTGGTCGTACGTGGTGGCGTTGCGGTGCTGCAGCGCGCCGGGGTGCTGGGTCTCGATGTCCTGGTACAGCGCGCCGCCAAAGGCTACGTTGATGAGCTGCAGCCCGCGGCACACGCCAAAGATGGGCTTGCCCACTTCGGCAAAGGCCTTGACCAGCGCCAGGTCGTAGATGTCGCGCACGCGGTCGCCCACCCACTCTTCACGCAGCGGCTCCTCGCCGTAGTTGCCGGGCCATACGTCCGCGCCGCCGTGCATCACCACGCCATCGAGCCACTGGGCGTAGTGCTGCAGCGTGACATCGCCGCGCGCCGTCTCGCCGGTGGGGCAGGGCACCATCACCACGATGGCGCCCGACGACATGATCCAGTGGGCAATGGATTGCTCCACGTACTGCAGCGTCTTGTTGGTGAACAGGGGGCGGGTGGGGTCGGCATGCTGAAAGCAGGCCGAAAGGCCGATCTTGAGGCGGGGTTCGGAGGCCATGGGTAAAACGGGCTTCGGGCAGCGTTGCTGCGCACAGCGCCGCTGCGGAAAAACGGGTGAAGGGGAATCCCCATTGTGAGCGGCTCAGCGCGCGGCAGGTGTAGGAATTGGGCTTGCATGGCCGCATGGCACGCGATGGGCGGTGGGCGTGTGTGGAGATGCGGCGGGGCTAAGCCCCGCGGCTGCACAGGTTCTTACCGTCGGGCCGCCGATTGGTGCGACGATGGGCCTTGAACGGCGCTATTTGCCCGACATGCCCGGCACAGTGCGCCGGGCCGTCCCATGCCTTCACCCTTTTCACAGGAGATTCCATGCAAGTCCAAGTCAACACCGACGACCACATCCAGGGCGGCGATTCGCTCGCGCAATGGATCAGCGATGAGTGCAAGAGCCGCCTGTCGCGCTTTCAGGACCATGTGACGCGGCTCGAAGTGCACCTGTCGGATGTGGACGCCGGCAAGTCGGGCGCCAACGACAAGCGCTGCCGCATCGAGGCCCGCGTGACCGGCCGCCAGCCCGTGACGGTGAGCGACGACTCGGACAAGATGGCCACCGCCTTCATCGGTGCCTCCGACAAGCTCGCCCGCGCGCTCGATACCGATCTGGGCCGCATCAAGGACCGCCACGGCCGCGACACCATCCGCACGGCGGTAGAAGAGTAAATTTTGAATTAAATTGGCCGCTAGGGCTTGATATTATTGGTTTTGTTGCTATTCAATAGATAGCAATTTGCGCCAGATGCCAAGAGGTTGGCAACTGGCGCGCCCAAGGCCAGCGACGCCGAGCAAGGGCCGCCCCGCCGCGAGGGCGTCGTCCCCCTTCCAGGGGGAAGGCGCCGCAGGCGACTCAGGGGGTGTTCAAGTTCACAAATCCAGCACCAGCACCTTGCTGCGCGCCCGCGAGCAGCAGGGCATGAACTGCTCGTTGCCCGCCTTTTCCTCGTCGGTCAGGTACATGTCGCGGTGGTCCACCTCGCCTTCCAGCACCCGGGTGATGCAGGTGCCGCACACGCCCTGCTCGCAGGACGTGAGGATGTCGATGCCCTCGCAGCGCAGCGCCTCCACCACCGAGGTGTCGGCGGCAATGGTGAATGTTTTGCCGGTGCTGGCAATGCGCACCTCAAAGGCCTGGTCGCCCGAGGTGTCCTGCGGCGGCGCGCCGAAGTATTCGAGGTGGATGCGGTCCTGCGCCCAGCCCATGGCCTTGGCGGTGTTCACCACATGGTCGATGAAGCCCGCCGGGCCGCACACGTACAGGCGCTGGTCGCCACCCGGCGCGGCCAGCACGGTCGCCAGGTCGAGCTTTTGTTCGGGTGCACCCGCATCGAAATGGAAATGCACATGCGGCGCCATGGCCGATGCTGCGATCTCGGCGGTGAACGCCGTGCGTTCTCTGGACCGCGTGCAGTAGTGCAGCGCAAAGCTGGCACCCGTGCGCGCCAGCCGGTCGGCCATGCACAGCAGCGGCGTCACGCCGATGCCACCGGCCAGCAACAGCGTGCGCTGTGCCGGATGCAGCGGGAAATGGTTGCGCGGCGTGCTGATGGTGATCACGTCGCCCTCGTGCACGCTGTCGTGCATGCCCACAGAGCCACCGCGCGATGCGGCATCGCGCAGCACGGCGATGCGGTAGCGGTGCAGTTCGTGCGATGCGTTGCACAGCGAGTACTGGCGCACCAGGCCACCGTTTGGGCCGTGTGGAAGGTGCACATCGATGTGCGAGCCCGCGCTGAACGGGGGCAGTGGCGCGCCGTCCACACGGGCCAGCTCGAAGCTGGCGATGCCTTCGGCCTCGGCCTGCTTTTTGACGACGCGGACCTGGATGGTTTCCTGCGCGGTCATGCGGCCACCGTATGGGGTGCGGCGGCGGCGGCCTGCTCGGCGGCGATCAGGCGGTCCAGGATCTTGCGCGACTTTACGCCGCCTGCATCGATGTTGAGCATGAGCAGCTTGCGGTCCGGGTAGCGCAGCAGGTTTTGCTGCTGCATCTCCAGCATGTCCTGGTCCTCGGCAAAGATCTTGCCCTGGCCTTCGCGGATCTGCGTGGTCAGCGCCGGGTCCTGCGGCTTGAAGTTGCGCGCCATGCCCCAGAAGTAGTGGATCGAGGTGTCGGTCTCGGGCGTGATGAAGTCCACCACGATGCTCGATGCCTTCTTGTCGGCCGGCGCGTTGTAGCCGCCATGGCCGGCCAGCGCCACGCCCACTTCGATCAGCACATGGCTGGGCGGCGTGAAGTGGCAGATCTGCCAGCGGTCCACCGGCTGGTCGTCGGGCAGGCCGTTCATGCGCATGGCCATCTTCCAGAAGGGCGGCGCCTCGATGCCTTCCATGAAGCGGCTGGTGATGACTTCATCGCCCTCCACGCGGGTGTTGCACGGCACCTCGTCGATTTCCTTTTGCCCGATGCTGGTGGAGTGCACGTACGTCTCGTGCGTCAGGTCCATCAGGTTGTCGATCATCAGGCGGTAGTCGCACTCGATGTGGTACAGCCCGCCGCCGTAGGCCCACTCGGGGTTGTCGGCCCAGTGCAGGTGGTGGATGGTGGCCGGGTCGGCCTTGTCGGCATCGCCAGGCCACACCCAGATGAAGCCGTACCGCTCCACCACCGGAAAGCTGCGCGCTTTGGGAAAGCCCTGCACGCGCTGGCCGGGCATCGACACCGACTTGCCCGTGCATTCCACCCGCAGGCCGTGGTAGCCGCATTGCAAATGGCCTTCGCACACCGAGCCCAGCGACAGGGGCGCACCCCGGTGGGGGCAGAAATCATCCAGCGCGGCGACCTGGTCAGGCGCGGGGCGGTAGAACACGATCTTTTCGTTGCAGACGGTGCGGCCCAGGGGCTTGTCGGCAATCTCGTCGGCGGTGCAGGCAACGTACCAGGCGTTTTTGGGGAACATGGCGGGCTCTCGTTTCGTGGAGGTGGGGTGGCAGACCCGTTGCGTTGACCGGGCTGCGGTACTTCGCATTGTGCGAAAAGGCCGGATCGCTGTATACAGAAAAAACCTGCACATCAGCTATGCCGGTGCGGCATTTCACGTAAGTAGCTGATTCGTATGGAAATACCGATTTCCGAATTTCCGTGCTCCAACGTTTGTGTATACATTAGGTGCCTATCGCGCACGCCACTCCTTTTTGGTCTTGGCGGCATTTCCTTTGGATACAACGCCATGCACCCAGCTGACGAAGCCCCGACCTCCCCTCTGGCCGAGGCCGGCACCTCCCAGGCCGTCAAAGCCCAGTTGCGCCTGCGCGAGATGGTGCTGGCCGGCGAGCTGCCCGGCGGTGCGCGCATCGCAGAGCTCACGCTGGTCGAAAAGCTCGGGGTTTCGCGCACGCCCATCCGTGCCGCCCTCATGCGGCTGGAACAGGAGGGGCTGCTGCACCGCCTGCCCGGCGGTGGCTACGCAGTGCGCACGTTTTCCGAGACCGACGTGGCCGATGCCATCGAGCTGCGCGGCACCATGGAAGGCCTGGCGGCGCGCCTGGCGGCCGAGCGCGGCGTGCCCGCCGGGCTGATGGCCGAGGCCCAGGCGTGCCTGGATGCCATCGACACGGTGCTGGCGCCGCCCACCCTGGACGACGAGGGCTTTGCCAGCTACGTCAAGCTCAACGCCGAATTCCATTGGCTGCTCAGCCGCATGGTGGGCAGCGACGTGATCGCCCGCGAGCTGGACCGCGTCAAGGGCCTGCCCTTTGCGTCGCCCTCGGCCTTTGTGGTGGTGCAGACCCATTCATCCCAGGCGCGCGACATGCTGGTGGTGGCGCAAGACCAGCACCGCCAATCGCTCGACGCCATCGCCCGCCGCGAGGGCGCCCGGGCCGAAGCCATCATGCGCGAGCATTCGCGGATCACGCGGCGCAACCTGCTGGCGGCCGTGCAGGCAGCGCAGGTGCATGGGCTGCCGGGCGTGCAGCTCATCCGCGAAGCGGCCTGAACCGGGCGTTGCGCGGGGCGTTGGCAACCCGACCGGATATTGCATTTGGTGATACCTGAATGCTTGATTTCTTGCTTGTGCAATAACGGCCCGCGGGACACACTCGCCGCAGCATTTTTCTGTATACAACGACATCCACAGGAGACAACGATGCACAAACGCCACCTTCTTCGCGCCTCGGCCGTCGCCGCCATGGCCCTTGCCACGGGCATCGCTGCGCTGCCTGCTGCGGCCCAGGACAACGTTTTCAAGATCGGCCTGGTGCTGCCCATGACGGGCCAGCAGGCCACCACCGGCCGCCAGATCGAAGCGGCAGCCCGCCTGTACATGGCGCAAAACGGCGACACTGTGGCCGGCAAGAAGATCCAGCTCATCATCAAGGACGACACCAGCCTGCCGGACGTGACACGCCGCATGGCCCAGGAGCTGGTGGTGAATGAAAAGGTCAACGTGCTGGCCGGCATGGGCATCACCCCATCGGCCATGGCCACGGCGCCGCTCGCCACGCAGTCCAAGACACCGCTGGTGGTGATGGCTGCCGCTACATCCAGCATCACCGAAGCATCGCCTTATGTGGTGCGCACCAGCTTCACGCTGCCGCAGGTGTCGGTGGCCCTGGCCGACTGGGCGCCCAAAAACGGCATCAAGAAGGTGGTGACGCTGGTGAGCGACTACGGCCCCGGCATCGATGCCGAGAAGTTCTTCAACCAGCGCCTCACGTTCAACGGCGGGCAGGTGACCGAATCGCTGCGCGTGCCGCTGCGCAACCCCGACTTCGCCCCCTTCCTGCAGAAGGTGCGCGACGCCAAGCCGGACGCGCTGTTCGTCTTTGTGCCCTCGGGCGCAGGCGCCGCGGTGATGAAGCAGTTCCTGGAGCGCGGCATGGACAAGGCTGGCATCAAGCTCATCGGCACCGGCGACGTGACGGACGACGATCAGCTCAACGACATGGGCGACGGCGCCCTGGGCGTGGTCACCTCGCACCACTACTCGGCTGCGCACCCCTCGCCCATGAACAAGAAGTTTGTGGAAGCCTTCGAGAAGGCCAACAAGGGCCTGCGCCCCAACTTCATGGCCGTGGGTGGCTATGACGGCATGCGCGTGATCTACGAAGCGCTGCGCGCCACCAAGGGCGCTGGCGGCGGCGACGCCCTGCTGGCCGCCATGAAGGGCCAGATCTTCGAGAGCCCGCGCGGCCAGGTGTTCATCGATGCGCAGACCCGCGACATCGTGCAGAACGTGTACCTGCGCAAGGTGGAGCGCGTGAACGGCCAGCTGTACAACGTGGAATTTGACGTGATCAAGGACGTCAAGGATCCCGGAAAAACTAAGTAACCCCCTGAGGCGCGACCCGCTCGGTGTGTCCGCCAGATGCGGCCACTCTTCGTTGCCGTCCAAGCCTGCGCAGGCAGGCTCGGAGCCGCGGCACTCAGCCCCTACAGGGGGACGCCGCCCCTTGCACGGCGGCACTGGCCTGGGGCGCGCCAGTTTTTGAGGACGGGGCTTTCTCTCGATCCGTTTGGGCTATGCCTGTCGAAGCAGAGGGAAGCCCTTTGAGCCGACAGTCTTTTCAGTTTGAGGTCCAGCCACAGCCTCAGTGCGGTGGCCATTTTTTGTCTTCAATGAAGTGATTTCATGCTGACCATTCTTTTCGACGGCGTGGCCTACGGCATGCTGCTGTTCATTCTGGCAGTCGGCCTGGCCGTGACCATGGGGCTGATGAACTTCATCAACCTGGCGCACGGTGCCTTTGCCATGGCGGGGGGCTACATCACCGTGCTGCTCATGCAGCGGCTGGACGTGCCGTTCCTCATCTGCCTGCCCATTGCCTTTGTCGGCACCGCGCTGCTGGGGGGCGTGCTGGAGCGCACGCTGTATCGGCCGCTGTACCACAAGCCCCATCTGGACCAGGTCTTGTTTTCCATCGGCCTGGTGTTCATGGCCGTGGCCAGCGTGGACTACTTTGTGGGCTCCACGCAGCAGATCATGCAGCTGCCCGAATGGCTCAAGGGCCGTACCGAGATCGGCAGCGGCGCGCTGATGCTGGGCATGGGGCACTACCGCCTGTTCCTCATCGCGGTGTGCGCGGCGCTCACGGTGGGCCTGCAGTATGTGCTGACCAAGACGCGCTTTGGCAGCCGCCTGCGCGCGTCGGTGGATGACCAGCGCGTGGCTGCCGGCATGGGTATCAACGTGAACATCGTGTTCCTGTCGACCTTCGCGTTCGGCTCGGGCCTCGCGGGCCTGGGCGGCGCGCTGGGTGCGGAAGTGCTGGGGCTCGACCCGAGCTTTCCGCTCAAGTTCATGATCTATTTTCTGATCGTGGTGGCCGTGGGCGGCACGTCCTCCATCACCGGCCCGCTGCTGGCCGCGCTGCTGCTCGGTATTGCCGACGTGGCAGGCAAGTACTACATCCCCAAGCTGGGCGCTTTCATTGTGTACAGCCTCATGATCCTGATCCTCATCTGGCGCCCGCAAGGCCTCTTCGTGCGCAAGGGAGGCAAATGATGGCGAACCATTCCAACCCCCTGCTGCAGGCGCGCCGCTTTCGCTGGTGGGAGCCCGTGCTGTGGCTGCTGGCCTTCGTGGCACCGTTGGCATTGCCCAGCCACGCACTCATCATCAACGAGATTGCCATTGTCGCGCTGTTCGCGATTTCGCTGGACCTCATCCTGGGCTACACCGGCATCGTGTCGCTGGGCCACGCGGCGTTCTTCGGCCTGGGCGGCTACGCGGCGGCGCTGTTTGCCAAGCATGTGATGCCCGACCCGCTGGTGGGTCTGGCCGTGGGCATTGCCGCCGCTACCGTGCTGGGCGCCGTGGCGTCGCTCACCATCATGCGCGGTACCGACCTCACCCGCCTCATGGTCACGCTGGGCGTGGGGCTGGTGATGCTGGAGCTGGCCAACAAGCTCGACTGGCTGACGGGAGGTGCCGACGGCCTGCAGGGCGTGATGATGGGCCCCGTGCTGGGGAGGTTCGAGTTCGACCTGTACGGCCGCACGGCTGCCTGGTATTCGCTCACCGTGCTGCTGGTGTTTTTCCTCCTCGCGCGGCGCGTCGTGCAGTCGCCGTTTGGTGCCACGCTCAAGGCCATCCGCGACAACCGGCTGCGCGCCATGGCCATTGGCATCCCCGTGACGACCAAGCTGGCGCAGGTGTACACGCTGGCCGCTGCGCTGGCGGGTGCCGCGGGAGCCTTGCTCACGCAGACCACGGGCTTTGCCTCGCTGGACCTGTTCGAGTTCCACCGCTCGGCCGACGTGATGCTGATCCTGGTGATCGGCGGTGTGGGCTGGCTGTACGGCGGCATCCTCGGCGCCATCGGCTTCAAGCTGCTGCAGGACGTGATCTCGTCCATCACCCCGCAGTACTGGACCTTCTGGATCGGCCTGTTCCTCGTGGTGCTGGTGCTGGTGGGGCGTGACCGCCTGTTCCGCCCCTGGACCTGGTTTGGTGCCGGCCGCAAGGCCGGCGCTGCCTCCAACTCGGGAGGCCACTGACATGAACACCACAACCTCCAACACCGTGCTGTCGGCACAGGGCCTGGTCAAGCGTTTTGGCGGCATCACGGCCACCAATAACGTCACGCTGAACCTGCAAAAGGGCGCGCGCCACGCGCTCATTGGCCCCAATGGCGCGGGCAAGACCACGCTCATCAACCTGCTGACCGGCGTGCTGGAGCCCACCGAGGGCTCCATCACCCTCGAGGGCCAGGACATCACGCGCCTGGCGCCGCACCAGCGGGTGCAGCGCGGCATGGTGCGCACCTTCCAGATCAACCAGCTGTTCGACACCCTCACGCCGCTGGAGACCCTGGCCCTCACCGTGTCGCAGCACCAGGGCCTGGGCGGCAAGTGGTGGCAGCCGCTGGGTGCGCGCAAGGCGGTCACCGAGCGCTGCGAGCAACTGCTGGAGCAGTTCCACCTCACATCCGTCATGGCCGAGGAAACGCGCGTGCTGGCCTACGGCAAGCGCCGCCTGCTGGAGATTGCGATTGCGCTGGCCTGCGAGCCGCGCGTGTTGCTGCTCGATGAGCCCGTGGCCGGTGTGCCTGCCGGCGAGCGCGAGGAACTGCTGCAGACCGTGGCCGCCCTGCCGGCCGATGTGTCGGTGCTGTTGATCGAACACGATATGGATCTGGTTTTCAGCTTTGCCAACCGCATGACGGTGCTGGTCAACGGCACCGTGCTCACCGAGGGCGACCCCGAGACCATTGCCAACGACCCGCAGGTGAAAGCGGTGTACCTGGGCCATGGGGAGCAGGCTCATGTCTAAGAACGAGCTTTTGCGCATTGAAAATTTGAGCGCAGGCTATGGCGAAGCCGTGGTGCTGCAAGGCATTTCGCTGGCCCTGCCCGAAGGCGAGACACTGGCGCTGCTGGGCCGAAACGGCACGGGCAAGACCACGCTGATCAACACCCTCGCGGGGGCCACGCGCCAGCATGGCGGCACCATTGCCCTGGGCGGTATGGCGCTGCACAAACTGCCCTCGCACGAACGCGCAGCGGCGGGCATCGGCTGGGTGCCGCAGGAGCGCAATATCTTCAAGTCGCTCACAGTGCACGAGAACCTGACCGCCGTGGCGCGCCCGGCCCGCAAGGGCTCCACCGCACGGCCGTGGACGCCCGAGCGCGTGTACGAGATGTTCCCGCGCCTGGCCGAGCGCACGACCAACCTGGGCACGCAGCTTTCCGGTGGCGAGCAGCAGATGCTGGCCGTGGGCCGCGCGCTGGTGCTCAACCCGCGCCTGCTGCTGCTCGACGAGCCGCTGGAAGGCCTGGCGCCCATCATCGTGGAAGAGCTGCTGCGCGCCATCCGCCGTATCACGCGCGAAGAGGGCCTGTCGGCCATCATCGTGGAGCAGCATCCGCAGGCCATCCTGGCCATCGCGGACCACGCCGCCGTGCTGGACCGGGGCACGGTGGTGCATACGGGATCGGCCGACGACCTGGCATCCCAGCCGGCCCTGCTGGACCGCCTGCTGGGCGTAGCACGCTGATGCTGCAGCCTGGGCGGCGGCGCCTGCTGGCTGCAGCCGCCCTCGCGGCGCTCAGCCCTGTCGCGCGTGCCCAGGCCTACCCCGTGCGCCCGGTGCGCATCGTGGTGCCCAACGCGGCCGGCGGTGCGGCCGACATCACGGCGCGCACCGTGGGCCAAAAGCTGGCCGCCGCACTGGGCCAGAGCGTGGTGATCGAGAACAAGCCCAGCGCGGGCGGCGTGGTGGCCGGCGAACTGGTGGCGCGTGCCGAGCCCGACGGGCACACCCTGTTGCTCGTGAGCAGCGGTACGGCCGTCAGCGCCGCGCTGTTCCAGTCGCTGCCGTTCGACACGCTCAAGGACTTTGCGCCCGTCTCGCTGCTGGCCACGTTTGATCTGGCCGTGGTGGTGAAGGAGGGCGGGCGCTTTGCCACCCTGGCCGACCTGCTGACGTATGCCCGAGCGCACCCGGGCCAGCTCAATATCGGCACGCCACAGATCGGCACCACACAGAACCTGGCGGCCGAGCTGTTCAAGGTGACGGCGGGCATCGACGCGCAGGTGGTTCCGTTCAATGGCACGCCGCCGGTCATCACGGCGCTGCGGGGTGGCCAGGTCGACGTGGTGATCGACATCCTGGGTGGCCTCATGCCGCAGATCGCTGCCAAGGCTTTGCGCCCCCTTGCCGTGCTGGGCGCGCAGCGTGCGCCGCAGTTGCCCCAGGTGCCCACCGTGCGGGAAAGCGGCGGGGCGCTCGCGTCGTTCAACGTCACGTCCTGGAATGGCCTGGCCGCACCCGCCCGCACGCCACCGGCGGTGGTGGAGCGCCTGGCGCGCGAGGTGCAGGCCGCGCTGGCGCAGGCGGAAGTGAAGCAGCGCCTGCAGGACCTGAACCTGCGTGCGCAGGGCAGCACGCCAGCACAGCTCTCGGAACACCTGGCGGCCGATGTGCGCCGCTGGAGCGACGTGATCGCCCGGGCCCGCATTCCCCGGCAGTAGGCCGGCTAGCGCCGCGCAATGGGGCTCGGTGACCGGGCCCGGTTTGGCAGATCAGACAGGCCCCGGTTTCTTGCGCCCGCGGGGCGTTTTCACTGGCGGCGCGACAGCGGGCTCGGCGCCAATACCGGGAAACACGCTGTGCTCCACGTTCAGCCACGGCGGGTTTTCGGCGTACATGGCCGCCACCATTTCCTTGAGCGCCGGGATGTACCACGCGGTGTCGTTGAGCCGGTGGCTCATGATGATGGGCGAGGTGATGCGCGGGTCGTCGATCAGGCGGTACTGCACATCGCTGCGCAGCCGTGCCGACGCCGGGATCACGCAGATCCCCGATGCGGCGGCCACCAGCCCGAGGGCGGTCTGGATCTCGCGCACCTCGTGGATCTCGGCCGGCCGCACGGCATGGTCGTTGAGCAGGCTCAGCACGTGATCGGCAAAACTGGGGCGTGGCTCCTTTGGGTACACGATGAGCTTCTGGCCATGTATCGCCTCGAAAGGGATGCGGCTGGATTCACCGGCCAGCGGCGAGTCTGGTGGCAGCGCCAGCACCAGGCGCTCCTCGCGCAGGATGGTCCGTGCCACCGTGGCATCGTTGCCCCGCACACGACCGAAACCCACGTCGATGCGTCCTGACGTGAGCGCCGCAAACTGCTGCTGTGAGGTCAGCTCCACCAGCTGGATGTCCACATCGGGGTAGTGCTGGCGCAGCTTGCGCACCAGCATGGGCAGGCCACCGTACAGCGTCGATGCGACGAAGCCGATGGACAGCGTGCGCTGCTGGTTCAGGCCGATCTGCCGGGTGGCTGTCTTGAGCTGGTCCAGCCGGTTGATGATCTGCAGCGCCTGCTCATAAAACGTGCGGCCCGCCTCCGTCAGGCGCAGCGGGCGGCTGTTGCGCAGGATGAGCTGCACGCCCAGTTCTTCCTCCAGCAGCTGGATCTGGCGGCTGAGCGGCGGCTGTGCAATGTGCAGCACCTCGGAGGCCCGGGTGAAGTTGCGTGCATCGGCCACGGCCACGAAGTACTTGAGCTGGCGGATATCCATCAGGGTAAACCATAGGTGTGCAGATGGTAGGTCTGCAAGTCGTTGATTTGATTGGCTGAAAAGCACAACTATACCTGCAGGGTATCGAATAAGACCTATTTGGTGTTGGATCGTTTCGGGGCTGCGCGGTCCAATCCACACCATGCAACAAACACCACGCCCTGAATCCCTCGCAGGCTCGGCCGTTGTCGAGCGTGTCGAGACCCTGCTGCTGGACCTGCCCACGATCCGCCCGCACCAGCTGTCGATGGCCACCATGAACGGCCAGACGCTGATGATCGTGCGCCTGTACTGCTCGGACGGCACCGTGGGCGTGGGCGAAGGCACCACCATCGGCGGCCTGGCCTACGGCGCCGAGTCGCCCGAGGGCATGAAGCTGGCGGTGGACACCTACTTTGCCCCGCTGCTGATCGGTGCCGACGCCAACCATGTGCCCGCCGTCATGGCCCGTCTCAACAAGGCCATCAAGGACAACCGCTTCGCCAAGTGCGCCATCGAGACGGCGTTGTTCGATGCGCTGGGCCACCGCACCGGCCTGCCCGTCTCGCAGCTGCTGGGCGGCCGGGTGCGCGACAGCCTGCCGATCGCCTGGACCCTGGCCTCCGGCGATACGGCCAAGGACATCGACGAAGCCGAGCGCATGCTCGCGCAGCGCCGCCACAACATCTTCAAGCTCAAGATCGGCCGCCGCAGCGTGGCCGATGACGTGGCCCATGTTGCCGCGATCAAGAAGGCCATGGGCAGCCGCGCATCGGTGCGTGTGGATGTGAACATGGCCTGGAGCGAGCTCGATGCCCAGCATGGCATGGCGGCGCTGGTGGACGCTGGCTGCGACCTGGTCGAGCAGCCCGTGGCATCCGTTGACGCCCTGGCGCGCCTCAAGGGCCGCTACCCGATTGCCGTGATGGCCGATGAATCGCTGACCGGGCCCGCCTCGGCATTTGCCCTGGCCCGTGTGGCGGGCGCCGATGTGTTCGCCGTGAAGATCGAGCAATCGGGCGGCCTGCTGGAAGCCCTGCAGGTGGCCGCCATTGCCGATGCCGCCGGCATCGAGCTGTACGGCGGCACCATGCTCGAAGGTGCGGTGGGCACCATGGCATCGGCCCATGTGTTTGCCACCTTCCGAAACCTGCAATGGGGCACCGAGTTGTTTGGCCCCCTGCTGCTGACCGAAGAAATCCTGGCAGAGCCCCTGCAATACAAAGACTTCCAGCTGGCGGTGCCGACGACGCCAGGCCTTGGAATTGCGCTGGACGAAGACCGGCTCCAGCACTTCCGTCGCGACCGCAAACGCAGCCATGCCGTGGGGGTGGGGCAACCCGCCGCCGCGCACTGATCCCGGCACGCATCTTTCACGTTCCCCCCAGCCCCGTTCACGTACCCATCCCACGATCCGAGGAGACAACCATGACCATCCACATTTTCAACACCCCCGAAGTCCAGGACTTTCTGCGCATGGCCAGCGGCCTGACCCAGCCGGGCGGCAACGCACGCGCCAAGCAGATCGTGCACCGCCTGTTGTCCGACCTGTTCAAGGCCATCGACGACCTGGACATCACCTCCGATGAATACTGGGCGGGTATTGCGTACCTGAACACGTTGGGTGCGCGCAGCGAAGCCGGCCTTCTGTCGCCCGGCCTGGGTCTGGACCGGTTCCTGGACATGCGCATGGACGCCAAGGACGCCGCACTTGGCATCGAGAACGGCACGCCCCGCACCATCGAAGGCCCGCTGTATGTGGCCGGTGCGCCCGAAGCCACAGGCTTTGCCCGCCTGGACGACGGCAGCGACAAGGCGGGTCACACGCTGATCATGCACGGCACCGTGCACGGCGCCGACGGCAAGCCACTGCCCAACGCCAAGGTCGAGGTGTGGCACGCCAACACCAAGGGCTTTTACTCGCACTTCGACCCCACGGGCGAGCAGCAGGGCTTCAACATGCGCCGTACCATCATCACCGACGCACAGGGCCGCTACAAGTTCCAGAGCATCGTGCCCAAGGGCTACGGCTGCCCACCCGACGGCCCCACGCAGGCCCTGCTGAACACCCTGGGCCGCCACGGCAACCGCCCTGCGCACATCCACTTCTTCGTCACAGCCGACGGCCACCGCAAGCTGACCACGCAGATCAACATTGATGGCGACCCGCTGGTGAACGACGACTTCGCCTACGCCACCCGTGAAGGCCTGGTGCCACCGCTGGTCGAGCGCACCGATGCCGCCAGCATCAAGGCCCAGGGCGTCGACGGCCCATTCGCAGAAATCGTCTTTGACTTCACGCTGAGCGCGCTGGTCAACGGCGTGGACAACCAGCTGGTGGACCGCCCCCGCCTGGCGGCCTGATTACCTGCGGCCGGCTAGTGAGCCGGCATCAACGAACTGAAAGCCGTTCACGCTGAGCTTGTCGAAGCGCGGCGCGAGGCTTCGACAAGCTCAGCCCGAACGGATGTTTCCAGTTCAACGGTGCCGACTCCATCTCGCAACCGGCCAACCTCCACCCCTTTTGCTTTCTCCCCTGCACTGCCGCGCACATCGCGGCGGGGGGACAGCTGCACCCTGAGGAATCACCATGAACACCACCGCTGCCCCAGCCGTGCGATCGGATGTCGAGACACTGATCGAAGGCGCCCTGCAGGACGACAAGGAAAACGGCGTTTTCCGCTGCCGCCGCGACATCTTCACGGACCCCGACCTCTTCGAGCTGGAGATGAAACACATCTTCGAAGGCAACTGGGTCTACCTGGCGCACGAAAGCCAGATCCCCGAGATCAACGACTACTTCACCACCTACATCGGCCGCCAGCCCATCGTCATCACGCGGGGCAAAGACGGTCAGCTGAATGCAGTCATCAACGCCTGCGCCCACCGCGGCGCCATGCTGTGCCGCAAGAAGCATGGCAACAAGGGCAGCTTCACCTGCCCCTTCCATGGCTGGACGTTCAACAACACCGGCAAGCTGCTCAAGGTCAAGGACGAGAAGACCACCGAGTACCCGGTGCAGTTCAACAAGGAAGGCTCGCACGACCTCAAGAAGGTAGCGCGCTTTGAGAGCTACAAGGGCTTTCTGTTCGGCAGCCTGAACGCCGACGTGCAGCCCCTGCAGGACTACCTGGGCGAGACGAAAGTCATCATCGACCAGATCGTGGACCAGGCCCCCGATGGCCTGGAAGTGCTGCGCGGCAACTCGTCCTACATCTACGACGGCAACTGGAAGCTGCAGATGGAAAACGGCTGCGACGGCTACCACGTGAGCTCGGTGCACTGGAACTACGCCGCCACCATGGGCCGCCGCAAGGAAGGTGGCACCAAGGCCGTGGATGCCAACGGCTGGAGCAAGAGCGTGGGCGGTGTGTACGGCTTTGAAAACGGCCACATCCTGCTGTGGACCAACACCATGAACCCCGAGGTGCGCCCGGTCTACAACCGCCGCGACGAGCTCAAGGAACGCCTGGGCGAAGACAAGGCCGAGTTCATCGTCAAGCAGACGCGCAACCTGTGCCTGTACCCCAACGTGTACCTGATGGACCAGTTCTCCACGCAGATCCGCGTGACCCGCCCCATCAGCGTGGACAAGACCGAAATCACCATCTACTGCTTTGCCGTCAAGGGCGAGAGCGCAGAAGACCGCGCCACGCGCATCCGCCAGTACGAGGACTTCTTCAACGTGTCGGGCATGGGCACGGCCGATGACCTGGAGGAGTTCCGCTCGTGCCAGAACGGCTACGCCGGCAAGGCCGCGCCCTGGAACGACCTGAGCCGCGGCGCGCCGCTGTGGATCGACGGGCCGGACGAGAACGCCCGCAAGATGGGCCTCAAGCCCCTGCTGAGCGGCGAGCGCAGCGAAGACGAAGGCCTGTTCGTGTGCCAGCACGAATACTGGGCGCAAGAGATGCGCAAGGCCGTGGCAACCGAGCGCAAGGGAGACGCCGCATGAACGCCGACTACAACGCCATCTGCACCTTCCTCTACCGCGAAGCGCGCCTGCTGGATGATCGCCAGTGGGACGAATGGCTGGAGCTCTACGCCGAAGACGTCGAGTACTGGATGCCTTCGTGGGACGACGACGACCGCATCACCGAAGACCCGCACAGCCAGATCTCGCTGATCTACTACGGCAACCGCAACGGTCTTGAAGACCGCGTGTTCCGTATCAAGACCGAGCGCTCGGGTGCATCGACCCCCGAGGCACGTACCAGCCACGCAGTGCTCAACGTCGAGGTGCTGGCAGACCGTGGTGCCGAGGTGGACGTTCGCTACAACTTCCACACGATGTGCCACCGCTACAAGGCCACCGACGCTTTCTTCGGCACCATGTTCGTGACGCTGCGCCGCCAGGCGGGCAGCTTCCTCATCGGCCGCAAGAAGATCGTGCTGAAGAACGACTACATCCGCCAGGTCATCGACGTGTACCACGTCTGACCAGCCAGGAGACCATCATGAGCAGCAGCTACCGCATCGCCCTGAATTTCGAAGACGGGGTCACCCGCTTCATCGCCTGCGGCGCCCAGGAGAAAGTCCTGGATGCCGCCTTCCGCCAGCGCATCAACCTGCCCATGGATTGCTCCGACGGCGTGTGCGGCACCTGCAAGTGCCGCGCCGAAAGCGGGGACTACGACCTGGGCGACGACTTCATCGAAGACGCGCTGACGGCCGAAGAGGCCGGGCAGCGGCTGGTGCTGACCTGCCAGATGGTCCCCCGTTCCGACTGCGTGATTGCGGTGCCCGTGCCTTCCACGGCCTGCAAGACCGGCACGGCGAAGTTCAGCGGCACGGTGGGCGCCGTGGAGCGTTTCAGCGATGCGGCCTACGAGCTGGCGCTGGACGTGCCTGAGGACGCACCCGCCTTCCTGCCCGGGCAGTACGTGAACATCGGCGTGCCCGGCAGCGGGCAGCACCGCTCGTACTCGTTCAGCTCGGCCACCGGCGCACGCCGCATGACGTTTTTGATCAAGCATGTCCCTGAGGGCCTGATGAGCAGCTGGCTCACCCAGGCGCAGCCCGGCAGCACGCTGGAGATGACCGGCCCGCTGGGCAGCTTCTACCTGCGCCCCGTGGCGCGGCCGCTGCTGTTCCTGGCCGGCGGCACAGGGCTTGCGCCCTTCCTGTCGATGCTGGAGACGCTGGCTGTGCAGGGCTGCGCGCAGCCCATCCACATGCTTTACGGCGTGACTCGGGACCAGGACCTGGTGCTGGTGGAGCGCCTGGAAGACTACGCGCGCCGCATCCCGGGCTTCACCTTTGGCACGTGCGTGGCCGATGCCGCCACCACGCATCCTCAGCAGGGCTACGTGACCGACCACCTGCCCCCGCAGGCCCTGCATGACGGCAATGTCGACGTATACCTGTGCGGCCCGCCGCCCATGGTCGATGCGGTGCAGCGCTACTTCAAGGCGGCGGGCATTGCACCCGCCAGCTTCCACTACGAAAAGTTCACACCCACGCAGGCCGCAGCGCCCGCGGCTGCGTGAAAGAGGAGCCCACGATGAACAAGCGATTTGAAGGCAAGGTGATGCTGATCACCGGCGCCGCACAAGGCATTGGCGAACGCGTGGCCGAGCGCGCCGCCGCAGAAGGCGCCACGCTGGCCCTGGTGGACCGCTCCCCCCTGGTGCGCGAGCTGCGCGACCGGCTGGCCGAGACCACCCGCGTGATTGCCATCGAGACCGACCTGGAAAAGTTCGAAGGTGCACTGCAGGCTGCCGAGGCCACCCACAAGGCCTTTGGCCGCATCGACGTGCTGGTGAACAACGTGGGCGGCACCATCTGGACCAAGCCCTACGAGCACTACAGCCCCGACGAGATCGAGGCCGAGGTGCGCCGCTCGCTGTTCCCCACGCTCTGGGGCTGCCGCGCCGTGCTGCCCTACATGCTCAAGAAGAAAAAGGGTGCCATCGTCAACGTGTCGTCCATCGCCACGCGCAGCGTCAACCGCGTGCCCTACGGCGCGGCCAAGGGCGGCGTGAACGCCATGACGGCCTGCCTGGCGTTTGAAAACGGCGAGCGCGGCATCCGCATCAACGCCGTGGCGCCTGGTGGCACCGAGGCGCCACCCCGGCGCATTCCGCGCAACAGCGCCAAGCAGAGCAAGAAGGAGCAGGCCTGGTACCAGCAGATCGTGGACCAGACCGTGGACAGCACGCTCATGAAGCGCTATGGCACCCTGGACGAGCAGGCCTCGGCCATCCTGTTCCTGGCATCGGACGAATCGTCCTACATCACCGGCACGGTCATCCCAGTCGGTGGCGGCGACCAGGGCTGACCTTCTGCTGCAACCCCCTTCCCGGCAAGGCGCCCGCCAAAAGGCGCTAGTCCATCCTTTGACGAGAGAGACAACCCCACATGAAAACGATCGAGATCAACCCGGTCATCGACAACGCCCGCTTCACGCAGTTCCACTGGATGGTGGTCGCGCTGTGCGCACTGCTGCTGATCTTTGACGGCTATGACCTGTTCATCTACGGCGTGGTGCTGCCCGTGCTGATGGCCGAGTGGGGCCTCACGCCTGTTCAGGCGGGTGCCCTGGGCAGCTATGCGCTGTTCGGCATGATGTTTGGCGCGTTCATCTTCGGCCCGCTGGCCGACCGCATCGGCCGCAAGAAGGGCATCGCGATCTGCTTCGTGCTGTTCAGCCTGGCCACGTTTCTGAACGGCTTTGCCAAGACCCCTACCGAGTTCGGCATCTTCCGCTTCATTGCCGGGCTGGGCTGCGGCGGTCTCATGCCCAACGCGGTGGCGCTGATGAACGAGTACGCCCCCAAGCGGGCCCGCAGCACGCTGGTGGCGCTGATGTTCAGCGGCTATTCGCTGGGCGGCATGCTGTCGGCCGGGCTGGGCATCTACATGCTGCCGCGCTTTGGCTGGCAGGCCATGTTCTTTGCTGCGGCCGTGCCGCTGCTGCTGTTGCCGCTGATCCTGTGGAAGCTGCCGGAATCGGTGGGCTTTCTGGTGCGCCAGGGCAAGGACAAGGAGGCCCGCGACATGCTGGCCCGTGTGAACCCGGATGTGAAGATCGGCGCCGATGTGCAGCTGGTGGCTACCGACGCCAAGGGCGCGGGTGTGCCCATGCTCGACCTCGTCAAGGACGGCCGCGCTGCTGGCACCATCATGATCTGGCTGGCGTTCTTCTGCTGCCTGCTCATGGTGTATGCGCTGGGCTCGTGGCTGCCCAAGCTCATGGCGGGTGCGGGCTACAGCCTGGGTTCGAGCCTGTCGTTCCTGCTGGCGCTCAACTTTGGCGGCATGGCCGGTGCCATTGCGGGCGGCTGGCTGGGTGACCGCTTCAGCCTGCCCAAGGTGGTGCTCGCGTTCTTTGCCGTAGGCACAGTGGCGATTGCGCTGCTGGGCTTCAACAGCCCCATGCCGGTGCTGTACCTGCTGATCTTCATTGCGGGCGCCACCACCATTGGCACACAGATCCTGCTGTATGCGAACACCGCGCAGTTCTACCCGCTGGCCATGCGTTCGACCGGTCTGGGCTGGGCCTCCGGGGTGGGGCGCACGGGCGCCATCGTGGGCCCGCTGCTCGGTGGCTCGCTGCTGGCCGCAGCCCTGCCGCTCAAGCTGAACTTCGTGGCATTTGCCGTGCCCGGTCTGGTGGCGGCTCTGGCCATGGGCGCCTTCATCCTGTGGTACCGGCGCGGCGCCGGCCAGGCCCCGTCTGCTACCCCTGTGAATCTGCAGCCTGCCCGGGCGGGTGCTGCGCGCTGAAGAAAAGAAGGCGCAAACTGCCACCAGCCGCCAGCGTCTTTGCAGCGCTGGCGGCTTCGATCATTCAAGGAAATTCATGAGCCATTCATCCATTGCACTCGCTACCGCACGGGGCACCTTCCGCGTCGCTGTGGATGGCGATGCCGCAGCGCCCGCACTGGTGCTGGGCAACTCGCTGGGCACGACGCTGGAGATGTGGGAGCCCCAGGTGCCCGCGTTCTCCCAGGCGTTCCGTGTGATCCGTTACGACACGCGCGGCCACGGCGGCAGCCCGGTGACGCCCGGGCCCTACAGCTTTGAAGAGCTGGGCCTGGATGTGCTGGCCATACTGGACGCACTGGGGGTGGACAAGGCATCGTTTTGCGGCATCTCCATGGGCGGGCATACGGGCCTGTGGCTGGGGGTGCATGCCGGCCACCGGCTGCAGGCATTGGCGGTGTGCAACAGTGCCGCCCGCATTGGTGCGCTGGGCCCGTGGATGGAGCGCGCGGCCATGGTGCGCAGCGCGGGCGCCGCCGGCATGCGAACGCTGGCCGACTCTGCCCCCGGGCGCTGGTTTACTAACGAATTCGCGCAGGCACAACCGGCCGTGGTGCACGCTGCCCAGGAGTGGATTGCAGGCATCGAGCCCGAAGGCTATGCCGCCTGCTGCGAGGCATTGGGTGCTTCGGACCTGCGCAATGCGCTCGGCCGCATCACCACGCCCACGCTGCTGCTGGCGGGCGATGCCGATCCCGTGACCACGGTGGCCGATGCCCAGGCCATGCAGGCGGGCATCCCCGGGTCAAAACTGGCTGTGGTGCCCGCATCGCACCTGTCGAACCTGGAGGCCCCACAGGCTTTCAGTGCCGCCGTGCTGGGTTTCCTGGCCGGCACGGCTGCGGCCTGAGCCCCGGCGCGCCCATCCTGTTCCCCGTTCGTCCTACCTTCTGAAGGAAAACCATGCTCTACCTCGTTCACATGATCGTCAACATCCCGGCAACCCTGCCCCCCGAAGAGGCGGCACGCATCAAGGCGGAAGAGAAGGCCTATTCGCAGCAGCTGCAGCGCAGCGGCCAGTGGGCGCACCTGTGGCGCGTGGTGGGTGAATATGCCAACTACAGCGTGTTCGACGTGTCCGGCAACGATGAGCTGCACGACATGCTGAGCAAGTTGCCACTGTTTCCGTACATGAAGATCAGCGTGACGCCCCTGGCCAAGCACCCGTCGGCCATCGCCTGATTTGTCCCGCTGGCGCACGTGTAGTGTCGTCAGTGATCTCCGCGTCCATTCACACCCTCCGCCATGAACCCCATCCGTCGAACCCTTGCAGTTGCGGTCGCTGCTGCCTTCACGCTGATCCTGTCCGAGCCCGCCCTGGCCCAGACGGATGCGGCATGGCCCACAAAGCCCATCAAGTGGGTGGTGCCCTTTCCACCCGGGGGCGCCATGGACGTGATCGCCCGCACGCTGGGCGAGAAAGCCGCGCGTGAACTGGGGCAGGCCGTGGTGGTCGAGAACCGGCCGGGCGCCGGTGGCAACATCGGCGCCGACTACGTGGCCAAGCAGCCGGCCGATGGCTACACCATCATGATCACGTCGATCGGCATGGCCACCAACCGTGCGCTGTACCCCAAGCTCACGTACGACCCGGTCAGGGACTTCGCCCCCATCAGCCTGCTGGCCGTGGTGCCCAACGTGCTGGTGGTCAACGCCGCCAACACCAGCGACCGCAGCGTGAAGGACGTGGTGGCGCGCGCCGGCAAGGAGCCGGGCAAGCTCACCTACGCGTCGGCGGGCAACGGCACATCCATCCATCTGGCGGGCGAGGTGTTTGCGTCCATGGCCGGGGTGCAGATGACGCACATCCCCTACAAGGGCAGCGGCCCTGCCGTGACCGACATGCTGGGCGGCCAGGTGGACCTGATGTTCGACAGCATCACGTCGGCACGTCCGCACATCCAGTCAGGCAAGCTGCGCGCCCTGGCCGTGACCACCGCGCGGCGCTCGCCCGCGCTGCCTGATGTGCCCACCGTGGCCGAGGCCGGTGTGCCGGGCTACGAGGTGTCGCCCTGGTTTGCCGTGTTTGCCCGCACGGGTACGCCGCCTGAAGTGATTGCGCGCCTGAACAAGGTGCTCAACGACGCCATGAAGCAGCCCGATACGCTGCGCAAGCTCGAAAGCGTGGGCGCAGAGCCCATCGGCTCCACACCGCAGGAACTGGCCACGCACCTGAACCGCGAACTTGAGCGCTGGGGCAAACTCATCCAGCAGCGCAACATCCGCGCAGACTGACACGCGGCCCGCGGGCTGCATAAAAGGGCGTACACACATGCGGTTCAAGGACTGGTCTCTGACCGCCTGGGTGGCGGGCTTTCTGGCGGTGCTCATCTCATACTGCGGGCCGCTGGTGATCTTCATCCAGGCGGCGCAGGCGGGGCATATTCCTGCGGAGCAGGTGTCGTCGTGGATCTGGGCGATCTCCATGGGCGCGGGCGTCAGCGGGCTGCTGCTGAGCTGGTGGCTGCGGCTGCCCATCGTCACCGCGTGGTCGGCGCCGGGCACGGCGCTGCTGCTCACGCTCTTCCCGCGCATCGGCATGCCCGAGGTCGTGGGTGCCTATCTGGTGGCGGCGGCCATCGTGGTGCTGCTCGGCGCCACCGGCTATTTCGAGAAGGTGGTCAGCCGCATTCCCAAGGGCATTGCGGCCGGCATGATGGCCGGCATCCTGTTCCAGTTTGGCGTGCAGGCGTTCCGCGTGAGCGGCGATGCGCCTGCCGTGGTGCTGGCCATGCTGGCGGCCTACCTGCTGGGCCGGCGCCTGTGGCCGCGCTATGCGGTGGTGGGGGTGGCCTGCACCGGCTTTGCCGTGGCGTGGGCGCTGGGCACCACCCACCTGCAATCCCTGTCGCTGGCGCTGGCCACGCCGGTGGCCATCGCGCCCCGGTTCGAGCCGGGCGCCATGCTCAGCCTGGCGGTGCCGCTGGTGCTGGTCAGCCTGACCGGGCAATACCTGCCAGGCATGGCCGTGCTGCGGCTGGCCGGCTACCCGGTGCCCTCGCGCGCCATCGTCACGGGCACCGGCGTGGCATCGCTGGCCGTGGCCTGTTTTGGCGGCATCTCCATCGTGCTGGCTTCCATCACGGCGGCGCTGTGCACCGGCAAGGACGCGCACCCGGACCCTGACAAGCGCTATGTGGCCGGCATGGCCAACGGGGTGTTCTACATCGTGGGCGGCACGTTCGCGGGCACCATCGTGCAGGTGTTTGCCGCGTTCCCGGGGCCGCTGATTGCGGCGCTGGCGGGGCTCGCGCTGATCGGGGCGGTGGTGTCCAACATCCGCGCGCTGGCAGACGAGGGCGCATACATCGAGCCCTCCGTCATCACATTTCTGGCCACGGCATCGGGCATGTCGCTGTTTGGCTTGGGCGCGGCCTTCTGGGGCGTGGTGCTGGGCATGGCGGCCTACTGGCTGATCCCGCGCAGCGGGGGCACCGCGACCCGCTGAGGCAGCGTGCCGCGCTGGGTTGACGGCGCATCAAGCGACGACCGACGAGGGATACAGCGTGCGCAGCGTGTGGCGGATCAGCTCTGCCATGGCCTGTTGCGTGAGGGTGGCCGGGCGCTGCGAACTCACGGCCATGAAGAGCTTGCTGCGCAGGCGCGTGTGGCCTGCGGTGGGCTCGCCCGCGTCGGCCGCCGCATCGGCCGTGGCGCCCTGGATGGGCCGCGTGTGGAACACCTCGGCTTTGCCCGATGTGGTCACCGCGTTCATGGGCAGCACGGCACAGCCCGCGCCATCGGCCACCAGGTCCAGGATGGCGGCCACGCCGTCGATCTCCAGGCTGATCTGGGGGCGCTTGCCGCGCGCGGCCAGTTCCGATTCGACCAGCATGCGGATCGAATTGGGCCGGGTGGGGATGACCAGCGGGTAGCGGGGCAATTCGTCCAGCGGCAGGGCCCGGTCGGCCAGTGCATCGTCGGGCGCGCCCGTAGGGCCTGGCGCACGGCGCTGCACCAGAAACAGGTCTTCCTCCAGCAGCGCGGTGGTCTCGATGCCAGGCGAGGGCGTGGTGTTGTAGAGCAGGGCAATGTCTAGCAGCCCGGTGGTCAGCGATTCGCGCATGGCCACCGTGAGCCCTTCGCTGATGGCGAGCGCGGCGTCGGGCATCTTCACGCGGAAGGCACGGGTGAGCGGCACCGTCAGCACCTTGGCAATGCTGGGCGGCAGGCCGATGGCCACGCGCCCGGCGAGGGCCCCGCGCACCCGGCCCAGCTCTTCGCGCGCGCGCTCCACCTGGTGCAGGATGCCTCGGCCGTGTTCCAGCAGCAGCCGGCCCGCCTCGGTGGGCGTGGCACCGCGGCCGTTGCGCACCAGCAGGTTCTGCCGCAGTTCCACTTCCAGCAGGCGCACCTGGCGGCTCAGGGCGGGCTGGGCAATGTCGAGCATGACCGATGCGCGGGTGAAGCTGCCCAGTTCGGCCACGCGGACGAAATACTCAATCTGCTTGAGATCCATGCGAAAAAGCTCTCTGCTATTTGCAATAGCTCTGGGGTTGCAATCACACAATGATATATCTGGTAGTGGCGCGGCTCCCTTCATCCGGAGGGCGCCCCTGCCCACAATCGGTAGGATGAACAAACGCCGCTTGAGTGGGGGAGACACGCCATGACGCAACGGCAGATCCACGGCATTTCATCCATGGCCACGCGGCAGGTGCTGGCCGATCTGGTGGCGGCTTTCACGCAGCAGTCCGGCACCGGTGCCGTCATCGAATCGGTGGGCGGTGTGGACGCTGCCAAGCGCGTTGCGGCCGGTGAACCCTTTGATGTGGTCATCCTCGCGTCGGACGCCATCGACAAGCTTTTGGCGGCCGGCCACCTGCTGCCCGGCAGCAAGGTGGACTGGGTGCACTCCGGCGTGGCCGTGGCCGTGCCCGCAGGCGCACCGCTGCCCGACATCGCCAGCGAAGACGCCGTGCGCCAGGCCGTGCTGGCTGCGCCCAGCATCAGCCTGTCTACCGGGCCCAGCGGCGTGGCGCTGGCCAGGCTGTTCGAGCGCTGGGGCATTGCCGGGCAGATCGCGCCACGCACGGTGCAGGCTCCCCCGGGCGTGCCTGTGGGCTCGCTGGTGGCCAGGGGCGAGGTGGCGCTGGGCTTTCAGCAGCTGAGCGAACTGCTGCATGTGCCCGGCATCCAGATCGTGGGCCCGCTGCCGCCGGCGATCCAGATCACCACGACGTTTTCCGCAGGCGTTGGCGTGCAGTCGACACAGGTGGATGCAGCACGTGCGTTGCTGGCTTACCTGGCCTCTCCTGCTGCGGCGCAAGCCAAGCAAAAGCAGGGCATGAACCCTGCCTGAAGCGACATGAACAACCCCCTGAGTCGCTTCGCGCCTTCCCCCTTCTCTCGCATTGCTGCGCAATGCGGGAAGGGGGACACCGCCAGCGCGGCGGGGCTGCCCTTACGCGGCGGTCCTGGCCTGTGCCGTGCCTGAGCATGGTCCACGCCCAGTAGGCAGCCCGCGAATACAACCAACGATTGAACGATCCAAGGAGCACCCAAACATGAGCCTCATCATCGATTGCCACGGCCACTACACCACGGCCCCCAAGGCGCTGGAGAACTGGCGCAATGCGCAGATCGCCGGCATCAAAGACCCATCGGTCATGCCCCAAGTGGCAGACCTCAAGATCAGCGACGACGAACTGCGCGAGTCCATCGAGACCAACCAGCTCAAGCTGATGAAGGAGCGCGGCAGCGACATCACGCTGTTCAGCCCGCGCGCCAGCTTCATGGCCCACCACATCGGCGACTTCAACGTGTCCAGCACCTGGGCGGCCATCTGCAACGAGCTGTGCTTTCGCGTCTCCACGCTGTTCCCCGACCACTTCGTGCCCGTGGCCATGCTGCCGCAAAGCCCCGGCGTCGATCCCGCCACCTGCATCCCCGAGCTGGAAAAGTGCGTGCACGAATACGGCGCGGTGGGCATCAACCTGAACCCCGACCCTTCGGGCGGCCACTGGACCAGCCCCCCGCTGACCGACCGCCACTGGTATCCCATCTACGAAAAGATGGTGGAGTACGACCTGCCCGCCATGATCCACGTGAGCACCAGCTGCAACGCGTGCTTTCACACCACGGGCGCGCACTACCTGAACGCCGACACCACGGCCTTCATGCAGCTCATCCAGGGCGATTTGTTCAAGGACTTCCCCACGCTCAAGTTTTTGATTCCGCACGGGGGCGGCGCGGTGCCTTACCACTGGGGCCGCTTCCGTGGGCTGGCGCAAGAGATGAAGAAGCCCCTGCTCGATGAGCACCTGATGAACAACGTGTTCTTTGACACCTGCGTGTACCACCAGCCCGGTATCGACCTGCTCAACACCGTGATCCCGGTGAAGAACGTGCTGTTTGCCAGCGAAATGATCGGCGCGGTGCGCGGCATCGACCCCACCACCGGCAACTACTACGACGACACCAAGCGCTACATCGAGGCCTCCACCATCCTGAGCGCCGACGACAAGCACCAGATCTACGAAGCCAACACGCGCCGCGTGTTCTCCCGACTCGATACCCGTCTGAAAGCAAAGGGGCTCTGATATGTACGAACTAGGCGTTGTCTACCGCAACATAACCCGCGCCGACCGCGCAGCCGCTGACGGCCTGGCTGCCCTCGGCTCCGCCACCGTGCACGAGGCCATGGGCCGCGTGGGCCTGCTCAAGCCCTACATGCGCCCTATCTACAGCGGCCAGCAGGTCAGCGGCACGGCCGTCACCGTGCTGCTGCAGCCCGGCGACAACTGGATGATGCATGTGGCGGCCGAGCAGATCCAGCCGGGCGACATCGTCGTTGCCGCCGTTACCTCGGAGTGCACCGACGGTTACTTTGGCGACCTGCTGGCCACGTCCTTCCAGGCCCGTGGCGCCCGCGCGCTCGTCATCGACGCCGGTGTGCGCGACGTGAAGACGCTGCAGGCGATGAACTTCCCCGTGTGGAGCAAAGGCATCAGCAGCAAAGGCACCATCAAGGCTACGCTGGGCTCGGTCAACATCCCCGTGGTGTGCGCCGGTGCGCTGGTCACGCCGGGCGACGTAATCGTGGCCGACGACGACGGCGTGGTGGTCGTGCCTGCGGCCCGCGCCGTGGAGACCCTGGCCGCCGCGCAAAAGCGCGAGAGCTTTGAAGGCGAAAAGCGCGCCAGGCTGGCCAGCGGCGTGCTGGGCCTGGACATGTACAACATGCGCCCCGGGCTGGAAAAGGCGGGCCTGAAGTACATCGATTGAGCAAATTTCAGATGTTTTTGGCTTCCATGGCTTGCTCATGATGGTTTTGCAGCTATCAAAATCATAGTAAACCCCCATGGCGGTGGCCAGATGCATTGGCGCCTTGCGCCGCCAGGTCACACCCCTTCGACAACGGTTCAGGAGACACCCCCACCCATGTTCAAACTTGCCATGTCAACGTACCGCCGCCGGCTGGGCGCGCTAGGAGCCTGCCTGGTGGTGGCAGGGGTCAGCCCTCTGGCCGCCAGCGCGCAGGCGCAGGAATATCCGGCAAAGCCGGTCAGGGTCATCGTGGGCTACTCGGCCGGGGGTGCGGTCGATGCCGTGGCGCGGACCGTGGGGCAAGCCATGCAGGGCAGCCTGGGCCAGCCGTTTGTGGTGGAGAACAAGCCCGGCGCCGGCACCAACATTGCGGTCAGGGCCGTGATCGATGCGCAGGCCGACGGCTACACGCTGCTGATGGCGGCCAACGCGCTGGCGGCCAACATGGCGCTGTACCAGCCCATGCCGTTCGATGCCGAAAAGGACCTGGTGCCGGTGTCGCTGGTGGGCCGCGTGCCCGTGGTGATTGCGGCCAACGCCAGCGCGCCGTTCGGCACCATCAAGGAGCTGATCGCCGCAGCCCGCGCCAAGCCCGGCAGCATCTCGTTTGCCAGCCCGGGCAACGGCTCCACCCCGCACATGGCGGTGGAGTTCTTCAAGCGTGCGGCGGGCATTTCGCTGCTGCACATACCGTACCGCGGCGGCTCGCCCGCGCTGACCGATGTGATCGGCGGGCAGCTTCCGCTGGTGGCCGTCAATGCGCTGGAGGTGCAGCCCCACGTCAAGAGCGGGCGCCTGAAGGTGCTGGCGGTGCTCAGCACCAGCCGATCCAGCGTGTTTCCCGATGTGCCCACCATCGCCGAGTCGGGCTTTCCGGGCTTTGAGGCGTCTGTCTGGTACGGCCTGGTGGCACCGGCGGCCACGCCCAAACCCGTGGTGGCCAAGCTGCACGCCGAAGTGCAAAAGGCGCTCCAGACCAAAGAGGTTCGCGACCGCATGGCGGCAGTGGGCGGCGAGGTACTGCCCGGCAGCGCCGACATGTTTGCAGCGCTGATCCGCTCGGAGCGCCAGCGGTACGAAAAGCTGGTGCGCGAAGCCAACATCAAGCCCGATTGACCAGACCCACCCTGCCCTGGCTGGCGATGGCTGCCGGGGCTGTTCATGAGCGTAGAAATGTCCCAACCCACTTCCGGTGACTTCACCAAAACCCCCGGCTGGCTCGACTGGTACGCCGGCCCCAGCCAGCCGCGTTTTCAGGTGCCTGCGGGCGCCGTCGATGCCCATTGCCACGTGTTCGGCCCGGGGGCAGAGTTCCCCTACGCGCCCGAGCGCAAGTACACGCCGTGCGACGCCAGCAAGCAGCAGCTGTATGCGCTGCGCGACCACCTGGGCTTTGCGCGCAACGTGGTCGTGCAAGCCACCTGCCACGGTGCGGACAACCGTGCCATGGTCGATGCGCTGGTCCACTCGGGCGGCAAGGCGCGCGGCGTGGCCACCGTCAGGCGCACGGTCACCGACGAGGAACTGCAGGCCATGCACGCCGCCGGTGTGCGTGGCGTGCGCTTCAACTTCGTCAAGCGCCTGGTGGACTTCACGCCCAAGGACGAGTTGATGGAGATTGCCGCGCGCATCGCCGAGCTCGGCTGGCATGTGGTGATCTACTTCGAGGCGGTGGATTTGCCCGAGCTGTGGGACTTCTTCACCGCACTGCCCACCACCGTGGTGGTGGACCACATGGGCCGGCCCGATGTGCACAAGCCGGTGGACGGGCCGGAGTTCGAGCTGTTCCTGAAATTCATGCGCCAGCACCCCAATGTGTGGAGCAAGGTGAGCTGCCCCGAGCGCCTTTCCGTGACCGGCCCCAGGGCGCTGAACGGCGAACAGAACGCGTACACCGACGTCATCCCCTTCGCCCGCCGCGTGGTCGAGGAGTTCCCCGACCGCGTGCTGTGGGGCACCGACTGGCCACACCCCAACCTCAAGGACCACATGCCCGATGACGGCCTGCTGGTGGACTTCATTCCGCACATCGCGCCGACTGCCGAGCTGCAGCAAAAGCTGCTGGTCACCAACCCCATGACGCTTTATTGGCCAGAGGAGGTCTGAGATGCCACTCGACAAACCCTACCTGGACGTGCCCGGCACGACCATCTTTGACGCCGACCAGAGCCGCAAGGGCTACTGGCTCAACCAGTTCTGCATGAGCCTCATGAAGGCCGAGAACCGCGCACGCTTCAAGGCCGACGAAAACGCCTATCTGGCCGAATGGCCCATGACCGACGAGCAGCGCGCGGCGGTGCGCGCCCGCGACCTGAACTGGGCCATGCGCACGGGCGGCAACATCTACTTCCTGGCCAAGCTGGGCGCAACCGACGGGCTGTCGTTCCAGCAGATGGCGGGCAGCATGACCGGCATGAGCGAGCATGCCTACCGCGACATGATGATTGCAGGTGGCCGCAGCGCCGAGGGCAACCGCTACGCCGGCGAGGGTGGGGACGCGCAAGGCCCCGCCTCGCAGTCGGACGCCTGGAAGGCCTGGGAGCTGACGCAGCAGCAGGCGCTGGCCGCGCAGATCATGGGCGAGCACGCCGCGCAGCAGTCGGCCCCGGCCATTGCAGCCGCCGCCGGGGGCCACGCGCGCATCACGGCATCGGTCTTTACCTCGCACGTGCCCGCCATCGGCGCCGCCATCGACCTGGGCAAGACCGGCGAGCCTTACTGGCAGCCCCTGTTTGCGGGCTATGAGCCGTCCAAGCAATGGATGCGCGAGAACCAGCCCGACGTCGTGTTCCTGGTCTACAACGACCACGCCACCAGTTTTGACCTGGGGCTCATCCCCACGTTTGCCATCGGCACCGCCGCCGAGTTCGAGCCCGCCGACGAAGGCTACGGCCCGCGCCCTGTGCCCAAGGTGATGGGCCACCCTGAGCTGGCGGCGCACATTGCGCAGTCGGTGATCCAGCAGGACTTTGACCTCACCATCGTCAACGACCTCAAGGTGGACCACGGCCTGTCCGTGCCCATGAACCTGCTGTTCGGCTCGCCCGAGGCGTGGCCCGTGAAGGTGATTCCGTTTGCCGTCAACGTGGTGCAGTACCCGGTGCCATCGGGTGCTCGCTGCTTTGCGCTCGGCCAGGCCATCCGTCGCGCCATCGAGTCGTACGACGCGCCGCTCAAGGTGCAGATCTGGGGCACGGGCGGCATGAGCCACCAGCTGCAGGGCCCGCGTGCCGGCCTGATCAACAAGGAATGGGACAACCAGTTCCTCGACCGCCTCATCGCCGAGCCGGCCGAGCTGGCCAAGGTGCCGCACATCGAATACGTGCGCGAAGCCGGCAGCGAAGGCATCGAACTGGTGATGTGGCTCATCGCCCGTGGCGCCATGAGCGACGTGGCCGGGACCGGCCCGGCGCCCACCGTGAAACACCGCTTCTTCCATGTGCCCGCCAGCAACACGGCGGTGGGCCACCTGATCCTCGAAAACCAGTAAGGGAACCTGCAACATGACCATCAAAGTAGCCCTGGCCGGCGCCGGTGCCTTCGGCATCAAGCACCTGGACGGCATCCAGAACATCGACGGCGTCGAAGTCGTCTCGCTCATCAGCCGCGATCTGGAGAAGACCAGGGAAGTCGCTGACAAGTACGGCATCGGCCACGTCACCACCGACCTCAACGACAGCCTGGCGATGAAGGAGGTGGACGCCGTCATCCTGTGCACCCCCACGCAGATGCACGCCGAGCAGACCATCGCCTGCCTGAAGGCCGGCAAGCACGTGCAGGTCGAGATCCCGCTGGCCGACAGCCTCCAGGGCGCGCAGGACGTGGTGGCGCTGCAAAAGCAGACCGGGCTGGTGGCCATGTGCGGCCACACCCGCCGCTTCAACCCCAGCCACCAGTACGTGCACCACAAGATTCAAGCGGGCGAGTTCAACATCCAGCAGATGGATGTGCAGACCTACTTCTTCCGCCGCACCAACACCAACGCGCTGGGCCAAGCCCGCAGCTGGACGGACCACCTGCTGTGGCACCACGCCGCCCATACGGTGGACCTGTTTGCGTACCAGGCCAACAGCCCCATCGTGAAGGCCAACGCCATCCAGGGCCCCATCCACCCCGTGCTGGGCATCGCGATGGACATGAGCATCCAGCTCAAGGCGGCCAATGGCGCCATCTGCACCTTGAGCCTGAGCTTCAACAACGACGGCCCGCTGGGCACGTACTTCCGCTACATCGGTGACACGGCCACGTACCTGGCGCGTTATGACGACCTGTACAACGGCAAGGACGAGAAGATCGACGTGTCGAAGGTCGACGTGTCGATGAACGGCATCGAACTGCAGGACCGAGAGTTCTTCGCCGCCATCCAGGAAGGCCGCGAGCCCAACGCCAGCGTGGGCCGGGTGCTGGCTTGCTACGAGGTGCTGCACGGGCTGGAGCAGCAGCTCAACGCGGGCTGATTTCAAGCCAAAAAGGCCTCTGGCGCTTGTTTTTAATACACTCGTTGCTATCGTTTTGATAGTTTTCCGGTGCGGGCATGGGTGGAGCCGCTGCAGTGTCAGAGACCGGGCGCGGCTGGCATTCCGTACCGCCCGGCCGCAGCAATCTGCCGCCGCTCAGCCAGCGGCCACGCGCTGCCCCGGCGCAATGGTGGGCGGTGCCGCATTCAGCGTTTCAATGGCAAACCCCGCAGCCGCCTTGTAGCGCGCCATGAAGCCCTCGCGCTCCTCGCGTGGCAGCACGTCGTCAATGTGGTCGAACACACCGCCGCATCGTTCGTCCACCAGCCCCAGCAGGCCAAACGGGCCAGAGCCGCGATTGCGCAGTACCAGGGCAGAGATGTCCTTGCACAGCCTGTCGTCATAGGCGCGCAGTGCCTGCGGACCCACGCCGTGTGCAATCAGCTGCGCGCCCAGCACCCGCGCGTCTACGATGGCCTGGCTCGCACCGTTGGAGCCCACCGGGTACATCACATGCGCGGCATCGCCCAGCAGCGCCACGCGGCCGTCCACCCAGGTGGGCACCGGGTCGCGGTCGATCATGGGGTATTCAAAAACATGTTGGGCGCCGCGCAGCATGGCGGGCACGTCGAGCCAGCTGTAGTTCCAGTCCTCGAAGTGGTGGATGAAGTCCTCCAGCGCCACGCGCCGGTTCCAGTCGCCCTGCTGCCAGCCGCCCTGGTTGTCCACCGTGATCTCGGCAATCCAGTTGATGGTCGCCAGGCCCGTGGCCGGGTCGGGTGGCGTGATGGGGTAGCACACCACGCGGTGCCGCAGCGAGCCCACACCCACAAACGAAGCCCCCGTGCGCACCGGCACGCCCGGCGTGGTGCCGCGCCACATGATGGCGCCGCCCCACTGGATGGGCGGCTGCGCGGGGTGCATCTGCGCCCGCACGGCCGAGTGCAGGCCATCGGCCGCCACCAGCAGCGAGCCAGCCACCTCGCGCCGCGTGCCGTCGCGCGCCTCGACGATGGCCGTCACGCCGTCGGCATCCTGCCGGTAGCCCACCACGCGTTGCCCCAGCTGCACGGCATCGCCGCCCAGGCGGTCCTTGACGGCCTGGTAAAGCATCATCTGCAGCTGCCCGCGGTGTACCGCGTACTGCGGCCAGCGGTAGCCTGCCTGCAGCCCGCGGGGCTCGGCATACACCTCGTTCCCGTTGCGGCCCACCAGCGCCCACTCGCGTGCCTGCAGTCCGATGGTGTCGAGCACATCGTTGCCAAACCCCAGGTCGTGCAGTTCGCGCACGGCGTTGGGCTGCAGGTTGATGCCCACGCCCAGCGGCTGCAGTTCCGGTACCGATTCAAAGACGATGCAGGGTACGCCGATCTGGTGCAGGGTGAGGGCAGTGGCCATGCCACCGATGCCGCCGCCGGCGATCAGCACAGGGCGGGGGGACGAAGCGTGTGAAGGAGCGGGTGCGACGGACATGCGCCGATTGTCCATGCAATGGCGTGCAGAGATGCTGGCGTGGGGGGCGCAAGGCCCGGTTGGCGCAGCCAGAGCGAGGGCACCCGGCCTATACTTTGGCAATGAACCAGACGGTACATTCCCCTGCATCCCGGCCTGCAGCCAGGGTGGCGGCCAAGCCCGCCCCCAAGCGCGCCACCACCCGCACCAACGATCCCGAACGCACCATGGCGGGCATCCTGGAGGTGGCCACTGCCGAGTTTGCGGCCAAGGGGTTTGACGGTGCGCGCATCGATGCAATTGCCGATGTCACGCACACCAGCAAGCGCATGATCTATTACTACTTCGGCAGCAAGGAAGGCCTGTACCTGGCCGTGCTGGAGGAGGCCTACCGCCGCATGCGCGCGATCGAGTCGCAGCTGCACCTGGATGACCTGGCGCCCGAAGCCGCCATGGCGGCGCTGGTGGGGTTCACCTTTGACCACCACCTGGACAACCAGGATTTCATCCGGCTGGTGATGACCGAGAACATGCAGCGGGGGCAGCACCTCGCGCGCAGCGCGATGATCCAGGAGCTGAACGTGCCGGCGATCGAGGCCATCCAGCGCCTGTACGACCGCGGTGTTGCGCAAGGCGTGTTCCGGCCGGGGCTGCACGCCATCGATCTGCACGCATCCATTTCGGCGCTGAGCTTTTTCAACGTGTCCAACCAGTACACGTTCGACCTGATCTTCAAGAGCCAGACCCTGTCGCCCGCCCAGCGCGCGCTGCGCCGCCAGAGCGTGGTCGACATGGTGCTGCGCTTTGTGCGCCATTCCAATCCGGCATAGCTGCTAGCACGGCCATGGTGGCCGGGGTAGGGAAAAACACGCATGCATAAGAACTAACCAGTTCGTACATTACGGGCTGGAGACTTTGCATGACCCGACTCATCTCACGCATCTGCTGGCTGCTGGACCAGACCCTCGCTGCCATGCTCGCCCTGATGGTGGTGCTGGTGTTTGGCAACGTGGTGCTGCGGTACGCATTCAACTCGGGCATCAGTGTGTCGGAAGAGCTCTCGCGCTGGCTTTTTGTCTGGATGACCTTCATGGGCGCCGTGGTGGCCCTGCACGAGCGCGCGCACCTGGGTACCGACATGCTGGTCGGCCGCCTGGGGCCCGCCGGGCGCAAGGTGTGTCTGGCGATCTCGTACCTGGCGATGCTGGGTATCTGCTGGCTGATCTTTCGCGGATCGCTGGACCAGACGCGCATCAACTGGGAGACCACCAGCGCCGTGATGGAGGTGCCGGTGGCGGGCTTCTATGCCTGTGGCGTGGTGTTTGCCGTCCTGGCCTCCTGCATCCTCGTGCTGGATCTGCTGCGGCTGCTGCGCGGCGAGATGGCCGAGAGCGAGCTGCAGATGTTCCAGGAAAGCGAAGAGCGTCCCCATCAGGACGACACCAAGGCGCACTGAACCGGATCCGAGGCCACATCCATGACGATCACGATCTTTCTCGCCTCGCTGCTGGGTGCCATGGCGCTGGGCATCCCCATCGCGTTTTCGCTGCTGATCTGCGGTGCAGCGCTGATGTGGCACCTTGACCTGTTCGATGCGCAGATCCTTGCGCAAAACCTCATCAACGGGGCCGACAGCTTTCCGCTCCTGGCGGTGCCTTTCTTCATGCTGGCGGGCGAACTGATGAATGCAGGCGGCCTGTCGCGCCGCATCGTGCAGTTCGCGATGGCGCTGGTGGGCCACATCAAGGGCGGGCTGGGCTACGTCACCATCGTGGCGGCCGTGATCATGGCGGCGCTGTCGGGCTCGGCGGTGGCCGATGCGGCTGCGCTGGGCGCACTGCTGCTGCCCATGATGGTGGCCGCAGGCCATGACAAGGCGCGCTCCGCGGGGCTGATCGCATCGGCCAGCATCATTGCGCCGGTCATCCCGCCGAGCATCGGCTTCGTCATCTTTGGTGTGGCTGGCAACGTGTCGATTTCCAAGCTGTTTCTGGCGGGCATCGTGCCCGGCATGCTGCTGGCAGTGGCCCTGTGGGTCACCTGGTGGTGGCTGGCGCGCGGCGAAGCCGTGACGCCCCCGCCGCGCAAGAGCCGCGCAGAAGTCATGGAGGCCCTGCGCCAGGCGACCTGGGCACTGGTGCTGCCCGTGATCGTCGTGTTCGGCCTGAAGTTCGGCGTTTTCACGCCCACCGAAGCCGCCGTGGTGGCAGCCGTCTACGCGTTGCTGGTGTCGATGCTGGTGTACCGCGAGATCGGCCTGCGCGACCTGCGGCGCCTGCTCATCAACGCCGCCAAGACCAGCTCGGTCGTCATGTTCCTGGTGGCTGCTGCCATGGTGTCTGCCTGGCTGATCACCGTCGCGCAATTGCCGGCCCAGGTGGTGGCCCTGCTGCAGCCGCTGCTGGACAGCCCGCGCCTGCTGATGCTGGCCATCATGGTGCTGGTGATCGTGGTGGGCACCGCGCTGGACATGACGCCCACCATCCTGCTGCTCACGCCCGTACTGATACCCGTCGTCAAGGCCGCCGGGATCGACCCGGTGTACTTCGGCGTGCTGTTCATCATCAACAACGCCATCGGCCTCATCACGCCGCCCGTGGGCACCGTACTCAACACCGTGGCCGGGGTGGGCAAGGTGTCCATGGACGAAGTCACCCGCGGCGTGATGCCGTTCATGCTCGCCCAGTTCGCCGTCATGTTCCTGATGGTGGCGTTCCCGCAAATCGTGATGGTGCCAGCGCGCTGGTTCTACTGACGGCAGGCCACCGCGGCTTCCAGACACAACCGATTCAACCAACGGAGACAACCCATGAAACGCCTGTTCCTCAAGACCCTGGTGGCCGCCCTGGCCTTGGCCGCTGCCGGTATCGCCACCGCGCAGGACATCCGCGAGCGCAGCTTCAAGCTCGCGCTGCAGAACCCCAAGGGGCACCCGCTGGCCAGCGGCGCAGAGAAGTTTGCCGAAATCGTGGCGGCGCGCTCGGGCGGCAAGCTCAAGGTCAATGTGTTCCCCGGTGGCACGCTGGGCGGCGATGCCGCCAACGTGAGCGCACTGCAGGGCGGCACGATCGAATTCGTGGTCTTGAACTCCGGCATTCTGGCCGCGCAGGTCAAGGACTTCGTGGTGTACGACTTCCCGTTCATGTTCGCCAACGCCCGCGAGGCCGATGCCGTGGTGGACGGGCCGCTGGGGCAAAAGCTGCATGCCAAGCTGCAGGACAAGGGCATCGTGGGCCTGGCGTACTGGGAGCTGGGCTTTCGCCAGCTGACCAATGGCCGCCGCGCGGTGAACAAGGTCGAGGACATCGCAGGCCTGAAGCTGCGCGTCATTCCCAACCCCATCAACATCGACTGGGTGAAGGCACTGGACGCCAACCCCACGCCGCTGGCTTTCCCCGAGCTCTACGCTGCGCTGGAGCAAAAGGCAGTGGACGGTCAGGAGAACCCGGTCAGCGTGATCCAGGCCAACAAGTTCAACGAGGTGCAGAAGTTCATCACGCTGACCAACCACCAGTACAACCCGCAGTCCGTCATCTTCAGCAAGAAGGTGTGGGATGGCCTGAACCCTGCCGAGCGCAAGGTGCTGCAGGACGCTGCCCTGGAGGCCGGCAAATTCCAGCGCCAGCTCACCCGTGACCAGGCCGGTGGCAGCCTGGAAGAACTGCGCAAGGCGGGCATGCAGGTGTCGGAGTTCTCGCCGGCAGAAACCGCCAAGCTGCGTGACCGCATGAAGCCCGTGATCGAAAAGCACGGCGCCGCGGTGGCAGACACCGTCAAGGAACTGCAGGCCGAGCTGGACAAGCTGCGCAAGTAAGCCCGATCGCCGCGCACACCGGTGCGCGGCATTGCAACCCATCCTTGCGTCTCCATGATCTGCGGAACCACCTCGCTCATTGCGCACATCGGCTACCCGACGTTTACGTTCAAGTCTCCGATGATCTACAACCCCTATTTCGAGCACGCCGGCATCGACTCGGTCGTCGTGCCCATGGGGTGCCAGGCCGCAGACTACCCCGGCTTCCTGCGTGCGGTGTTTCGCCTGACCAACATCCAGGGCGCCCTGATCACCATGCCGCACAAGGTGACCACGGTGGGGCTGCTCGACCATGCCAGCACCGCCGTCCGCATTGCGGGCTCGTGCAACGCAGTGCGCCGCGATGCGCAGGGCCAGCTGCATGGCGACCTGTTCGATGGCGAAGGCTTTGTGCGCGGCGTGCGCCGCAAGGGGCACCTGCTGGCGGGAGCCCGCGCGCTGGTGGTGGGCGCCGGCGGAGTGGGCTCGGCCATTGCTGCCTCTCTGGCTGGCGCCGGCGTGGCGCAGCTCAAGCTGTTTGACGTGAACGCCGAATCCGCCCAGGGCCTGGCGCAGCGCCTGCGCGAGCACTACCCGGCGCTGGACGTGCGCACCGGCGACCGCGACCCGGCGGGCATGGACCTGGTGGTCAACGCCACGCCGATGGGCATGCACGAGGGCGACCCGCTGCCGCTGGATGTGGACCGGCTGGCGCCGGGCACCTTCGTGGGCGAGGTCGTGATGCGCGCCGAGATGACGGCGTTCCTTCAGGCGGCGCAACAGCGCGGCTGCCCCATCCAGGTCGGCTCGGACATGCTGTACGAGCAGATCCCGGCCTACCTCGAATACTTCGGCCTTCCCGTCACCACGCCCGAACAGCTGCGCGCGCTGGCGGCATCTAGGGCCTGACCCCGTAGCCCGCAACCGAACACCGACCATGATCCTGCCCCACCGGGAAAATATCCCCGACCTGCCCAACCGCCTGGGCATCGATGGCATCGAGTTCGTCGAATACGCCACCACCCGGCCGCAGGCCCTCGGGCAGGTGCTGGAGCGCATGGGCTTTTGCCCGGTGGCCAGGCACCGCTCACGCGAGGTGACGCTGTACCGCCAGGGACCGATGAACCTGGTGGTCAATGCGCATCCCGAAGACGCCCGCGTGAGTGCCACCGTGGACGGCCAGCCCGTGATCTCGGCCGTGGCACTGCGCGTGCGCGACGCGCTGCAGGCCCACCAGCGCTGTATCGAGATGGGCGCCTGGCCCGTGGCCACGCACGCGCAAGCCATGGAGCTGCACATTCCGGCCATCCATGGCCCCGGTGCCAGCCGCTTCTATTTTGTGGACCGCTGGCAGGAGTTTTCGATCTTCGATATCGACTTCACGCCGATTCCCACGGTGGAGCAGCATCCCCCGGCCCTTGCCGGCATGGGCTACTTTGGCGTGGTGCAGTACATCGGCTGCGACCGCGCGCCCGACTGGATCGCGTACTTCGAGCAGATGTTCGACTTCCAGCTTCTGCCAGACGACGAACGCTTTGGCATCCTGCCCAAGGGGTGCCTCATGCGCAGCCCCTGTGGTGGCTTTCTGTGGCAGCTGGTCGAGCCCAACCCCGCGCTGGAGCCGCCTCTCGACGCACCCGAATGCCTGCAGCGTCTGGGGCTGGGCACACCCGATGTCGGTACGGCGGTGGCGGCACTGCGGGCGCGCGGCGTGGAGTTCGTAGAGTCGAGCCAACTGCACCCGGAAGACCGGGGGGCGCTTACCCGAAGCACCCTGGGCAGCGTTGCGTTTGAACTGGTGCACCGCGATGCCTGAACCGATGACCCGCGCTCCTGGCCCCCTGGCGGGCTTCGGCATGGACACGATCACGCTGGCTGGCACGCTGGAGGCCAAGCTGGCCGCGATGGCGCGCGCCGGTTTCACCCAGGTGATGCTCAGCGCGCGTGACCTGGTGGGCCATGCAGGCGGCGTGGAGGCCGCAGCGGCGGCCGTGCGCGCCAGTGGCCTGCGGCCCACAGGCTTTCAGGTGCTGCGCGACTTCGAGGGGTTGTCGGGCCACCTGCACGGCTACAAGGTGGACATTGCCAAGGCCATGCTCGAGATGTGCGTGGCCACCGGCAGCCGCGTGCTGCTGGCGTGCTCGTCCACGTCGCGCCACGCCACCGACGACCTGGACGCCATCGCCCGCGACCTCCGCAAGCTGGCCATGCTGGCGATACCGCTGGGCATCCGCATTGCCTACGAAGGGCTCTCGTGGGGGCGCACGGTCAACGAGTTCACCACCAGCTGGGACGTGGTGTGCCGCGCCAATTGCCCCAACCTGGGCGTGGGGCTGGACTCGTTCCACATCTTTGCGGCCAACACTCCGCTGGACGGCCTGGAAGCGATGGATCCCGACCGCATCTTCCTGGTGCAGCTGTCGGACTTCATGTGGCACGAGACACCCACCTTTGAAGAGCGCATGACCACCGCCCGCACCTTCCGCGTCTTTCCCGGCGAGGGCGTGCACAGCGATCAGCTGGCCAGCCTGGTACTGCGGCTGGAGCGCCTTGGCTACCGCGGTGACTACAGTTTCGAAGTCTTCAACGACGACTACCAGCAGCTGCCGCTGGATGTGGTGGCAGCGCGTGCGCAGCGCAGCGCGCTGTGGCTGCACGACGACGTGCTGCACCGGCCTTCGCCCCTGCCGCTGTGGACGCGCTCGCCGTCGCCTCTGCAGCCGTCGGCACATCCGTTGCGCAGCACAATGGCGCCATGAAAACACGATCGCTTGGCCCTTTTTCCGTTTCAGCCATTGGCCTGGGCTGCATGAACCTCTCGCACGCCTACGGCACGCCGGTGTCGCCCGAGCAGGGCGAGCGGGTGCTGCTGGCCGCGCTGGACGCGGGAGTGACGCTGTTCGACACCGCCACGCTGTACGGCTTTGGCGCCAACGAAACCCTGGTGGGCCGGGTGATGAAGCCGCACCGCAGCCGCTTCACCCTGGCCAGCAAGTGCGGCATGCAGGGCGTGGATGTGAATGGCGACGGCAAGCTGGTGCGCGTGATTGACGGCCGCCCCGCCACGCTGCGCCAGACCTGCGAAGACAGCCTGCGCCGCCTGCAGACCGATGTGATCGACCTGTACTACCTGCACCGCTGGGACAAGAGCGTACCCATTGAAGACAGCGTGGGCGCGTTGGCCGATCTGGTACGTGCGGGCAAGATCCGCTGCATCGGCCTGTCGGAAGTGTCGGCGGCCACGCTGCGCCGCGCGCATGCGGTACACCCCATTGCGGCCTTGCAGACCGAATACTCGCTGTGGACGCGCAACCCCGAGATAGCGGTGCTCAAGGCCTGCCGCGAACTGGGCGTGGCCTTTGTGGCGTTCAGCCCGGTGGGCCGGGGTTTCCTGTGCGGCGGGCGCATCGATGTGGACGCGCTGGACGCCAAGGACATCCGCCGCAGCATGCCACGCTTTGCGCCCGAGGCCTACGCTGCCAACCTGCGCCTGCTGGACGGCTACCGGGCCCTTGCGCGTGAGGCGGGCTGCAGCCCGGCGCAGCTGGCGCTCGCTTGGCTGCTGCACCGGGGGGAGGACATCATTCCCATCCCCGGAACGACGAGCGTGGAGCACCTCCACGACGACCTGGGTGCCGTCAATGTGCAGCTCAGCGCTGCACTGATGGCCCGCGTCGAAGCGCTGATCAACGAGCGTACGGTGGTGGGCAACCGCTACAACGCGCAGGGATCCAGCGAAGTGGATACCGAAGCGTTTGAAGAACGCGCAGCGTAGGCGGCGCGGTCGCATCTTTGAGTGCGGGGTCCGTGGTGCCTACAGGGCCCCTGCGAGGGCGCCGCACAGCGCCTCCATTCGGTCTCGTTACCTCCCGCGCAGATTGCCCCGGTCGTCCGCGATCACGATTTCCACGCGGCGGTTCATGGCACGCCCTTCGGGTGATGTGTTGTCGGCCACGGGGTGGGCCTTGCCGTAGCCGCGGACGGTGATGCGGCCCGTGTCCACGCCGCGCTGCACCAGCGCATCGCGCACGGCCTGTGCGCGGCGTTCCGACAGTTCCTGGTTGTAGCTGTCGCCCCCCACGCTGTCGGTGTAGCCCTCGATCAGCAGCTTGCGGTCGGGGAACTGCTTGAGGAAGTTGGCCAGCTTGTCCAGGCGCGGCGTCGCCTGCGCGGACAGTTCTGCCTTGTTGAAGGCAAACAGCACATCGCCCAGCGTGACCAGCAGGCCGCGTTCGGTCTGTTGCGCCTCCATGTCGCGCAGCTGCGCTTCCAGCATGCGCACGCGGTCTTGTGCTGCTGCCGCCTCGGCCTGTTGCTGGGCGGCGCGCTGTTCGGCGCTCAGGGCCTGCTGCTGGGCCAGTTGTGCATTGCGAGCCTGCGCGTCGGCGCGTAGCCGCGCGGCATCCGCCTCTTGTGTGCGTGCCTGCAGGCGAATGCGGTCGGCCTCGCTACCGGCCTGCTGGATCGTCGCATCCAGCTGGCGTGCGCGGGCGGCATTGGTGGCCACTTCAGCGCGCTGGCGCGCCAGGTAGGCCAGGTGGCTCGTCTCGGCGTTGTCTCGGTCTTTTGACCACGCTTGGTCCGCGCGGGCCAGGGCCTCGGTGGCTTCCTTGAGTTCCAGTTGGGCGTACTGGTTGACGGCCGGGTCGCCCGCGGCAGTGCTGACTGCCGTGCGTGCGGATTCGAGTGTGGCCGGTGGCACGGTGCTGGCGCAGGCGACCAGCAGGCCGGCGGCCAGGAGGCTGGTGCACAGGGTGGTGGTGCGTTGGATCAACGTCTTCATGGCTTGTATTCCTTGGAATGGCACGGGGGCGTATACGGACCACTGGTGCATGTTGTGTGGAGCCGCTGGCTGCAGGAGCAATGGTCAACGGAGCCCAGCGCCTGCCGTGCGGGGTGTGTGGGTACGAATGGGTGCGAGTGGGCGGGCGGGCCGGCGCAGCGTGTGCCTGGCCCCGCCATCCGTCAGCGCGGGGAGCGCCGGTTGATTTCTTCCTGCAGCGCGCGGATGCTTTCTTGCACCTGTGCCAGGTTGGCGGCGTTGCGCGTGGCGTCGGCACGTGTCTCTGCCACGCGGGCATCCACTTCGGCCTCTGCGGCAAGGCGGCGCGCGGTCACATAGTCTTCGGTGGCCATGGCGCGCTCAGCCTGCATGAACTTGTCCCGCGCCATCTGCAGCTCCACGGGCGCGCCGGTAGCCACTGCGGGGGCCGCGGCAACGCGGTTGACGGTGGTGCGTGTGACGGCCATCTGCTCGGTGGGCGGCGGTGTGGATGAGCACGCGGCCAGCGCGGCCAGCGCAAGCGCCGCAGCGGAAGTTCGGATGGTTGCATGTGAGGGCATGGTGCTCGAGCCTCCTTGAAGTGCTATGGAACGAAGGGGTGCAGGGCCGGCAGGTGTGCTGCATGAGGGGGCGCATCGCCAGCCACGCGACGTGGTGCGATTGTTCGGCCCGAATAGCGCGGCGGGCGTAGGCCCTGCATCGGCATGTCTGTGGGCAATGTCTTACGAATGCTTGCAGTTCCCCATGCCAAAGTGACCGCGGCACCCGCCGGGCGGAAATCAGGGGGAACCTGCGGAGTGTGTGAACGTCCATCCATACACACGGGTAGCAGGACCGCACCACGCGCTTCGCCCTGCAACAGCTTTGGCGCTGGATGCGGCGGCGTGTACCAGTACCCCAAACGGAAATTGCCCGGCTGATGGCTTGCGTGATTGCGCGAGCCCGCGTCTTCATCACCCCGCCGCGCCTTGCGCCCATCCACCACGAAGAGGAGATTCACCGCATGCAGCAGCCTTTGTTCATCACCTGGATTCAGGAAACCACCTTTGCCGGCGTACCCCTGTGGAGCCTGCTGGTCGCGCTGACTGCGGCTGCGGTCACGTACATGGCCATCCTCACCGCGCTGCACCTGCTCACGGGCCGCGCGAAGAGCTGGGCCACGAATTCGGGCAGCGCCGCTGCCACCACGATGGTCGATGTGCTCGAAGGCACGAGCCGGCTGCTGATGCTGCTGGTGGCCGTGCTGGTGGGCCTGGGTTTCCTCGAGCTGCCTCGGCGCTGGGAGAGCCGGGTAGCGCAGCTGTGGTTTGTGGCGGTGGCGCTGCAGATGGGTCTGTGGGGCATGCGGGCCATCGGCATTGGCGTGCAGCGCTATGTCACGCGGCACAGCTCCAGCGGCATGACGCAGGTGAGTGCTTCGGCCACGCTGCTGTCGTGGGGGTTGCGCACGCTGCTGTGGAGCGTCGTGGCGCTGGCGGTGCTGTCCAATCTGGGCGTCAACATCACCGCATTTGTGGCCAGCCTGGGGGTGGGTGGCATTGCGGTGGCGCTGGCCGTGCAAAGCATCCTGGCGGATCTGTTCGCATCGCTCTCGATCGCTGTGGACAAGCCTTTTGAAGTGGGCGACTTCGTGGTGGTGGGCAGCGTGGCCGGCACCGTGCAGATGATTGGCCTGAAGACCACGCGCATCCGCAGCCTGCAGGGCGAGGAGGTGGTGATGTCCAACACCGACATCCTCAAGCAAACGATCAGCAACTACCGGCCCATGCAGGAGCAGCGCATTGTCTTCACCTTCGGCGTGGCGTATGGCACGCCGGTGGACAAGGTCGAGGCGATCCCGGGCGTGGTCAGGCAATTGGTCGAGGCGCAGGCGGCGCTGCGGTTTGACCGCGCGCATTTCAAGGGGTTTGGCGACAGCTCGCTGGACTTCGAGGTGGTCTACATCGTCAAGGACCCGGGCTTCAACGTGTACATGGACCTGCAGCAGACCATCAACCTCGGGCTGATGCGCGAGTTGGCGGCAATGGGTGTGGAGTTCGCGTTCCCCACCCGTACGATCCACATCGCCACGGTGCCTACAGGCCAGCCCCGGACGTCACCGGGCGCTACGCCGGGTGCAGCCGATGCCGCCGCAGGGCCGCTCGCGGCCCTGAGCGCGCAGGCCTGAAGTCCCCGCGGCGCCGCCTGCACCCTGCTGAAACCCGGGCCAAAAAAAGGCCGACCACCTTTGCGGGGGGTCGGCCTGAACGGGTAGTTGCTGTCTTAACGCTTCTTCAACTTCTCTTGGTGGATGGGGTGCATTGTGCGTTACATCCGAATGGCCACACGGGCCACCCCGGTCACTTGGCGACGACGCGCACCATTTCCAGGCACTTGTTCGAATAGCCCCATTCGTTGTCGTACCAGCTCACGATCTTCACGAAGGTGCCGTCCAGTGCGATGCCGGCGTCGGCGTCAAAGATGGACGTGCGGGTGTCGCCACGGAAGTCGGTGGCCACCACCTTGTCTTCGGTGTAGCCCAGCACGCCCTTGAGCGCGCCTTCGGACTGGGCCTTCATTTCGGCCTTGATTTCTTCGTAGGTGGCAGCCTTTTCCAGCTCCACCGTCAGGTCCACCACCGACACGTCAGACGTGGGCACACGGAACGACATGCCGGTCAGCTTCTTGTTCAGCGCAGGAATCACCACGCCCACGGCCTTGGCAGCGCCGGTGCTCGAAGGAATGATGTTTTCCAGAATGCCGCGGCCGCCGCGCCAGTCCTTGTTGGACGGGCCGTCCACGGTCTTTTGCGTGGCAGTGGCTGCGTGCACGGTGGTCATCAGGCCACGCTTGATGCCCCACTTGTCGTTGAGCACCTTGGCCACAGGGGCCAGGCAGTTGGTGGTGCACGAGGCGTTGGACACGATGGCCTGGCCAGCGTAGGTGTCGTGGTTCACGCCGAAGACGAACATGGGGGTGTCGTCCTTGGAGGGGGCCGACAGGATGACCTTCTTCGCGCCGGCATCAATGTGCTTTTGCGCGGTGACCTTGTCCAGGAACAGACCGGTGGATTCGATCACCACGTCGGCGCCGACTTCGTTCCACTTGAGGTTGGCAGGGTCGCGCTCCTGCGTCAGGCGGATCTTCTTGCCATTGACGACCAGCGTGTTGCCTTCCACCGAGACTTCGCCCTTGAAGCGGCCATGCACCGAGTCGTACTGCAGCATGTACGCCAGGTATTCTGGCTCCAGCAGGTCGTTGATGCCAACGACTTCGATGTCGCTGAAGTTCTGGATGGCCGAGCGCAGCACGTTACGGCCGATGCGGCCAAAGCCGTTGATACCAATCTTGATCGTCATGGGGAGCCCCTTCAAAGTTGCAAAGTCGAAATCGGAGACCTGCGCCGCATGCCCCCTGGCAGCGGGGCACAGCGGGCAGGGGGAGTCTTAACGGGCCTTCTTGGCAGGCTTGCGGCGTGCGGCGCCAATGGCCACCAGCACCGTGTCGACCACGTTCTCTTCGGTGAAACCGAAGTGTTTGAACAGCACGGGTGCAGGGGCCGATTCGCCGTAGCTGTCGATGCCCACCACGGCGGCGCAGCCGTATTTCCACCAGCCGTCGGTCACGCCCATTTCCACGGCCACGCGGGGCACGCCGGCGGGCAGCACGCTGGCCTTGTACTTGGCATCCTCGCGGTCGAAGGTGGTGGTGCTGGGCATGGAGACCACGCGCACGGGGATCTTGCGGTCGGCCAGCATGCGCTGCGCCTTCAGGGCCAGCTGCACTTCCGAGCCGGTGGCGATGATCACGCCCACGGGCTTCTTCTTGAGGCCCACATCGGCCGGGTCGCTCAGTACATACGCGCCGCGGCTGATGTCGCCCAGGTCGCGCTTGGGCGCGTAGGGCAGGTTCTGGCGCGACAGGGCCAGCACGGTGGGCTTGTCCTTGTTGGACAGCGCCACGCTCCAGGCCACAGCGGTTTCGACCGTGTCGGCGGGGCGCCATACGTCCAGGTTCGGGATCAGGCGCAGGCTGGCCACGTGCTCGACCGACTGGTGGGTGGGGCCGTCTTCGCCCAGGCCGATGGAGTCGTGCGTGAACACGTGGATCACGCGCTGCTTCATGAGCGCGGCCATGCGGATGGCGTTGCGGCTGTAGTCGCTGAACGTGAGGAACGTGCCACCGTAGGGAATGAAGCCGCCGTGCAGCGCCACGCCGTTCATGATGGCGGCCATGCCGAATTCGCGCACGCCGTAGTTGATGTGGCGGCCACCGACCTTGTCGCCGTTGGCGGCATCGGTCTTGACCACGTTGCCCTGCATGTCAAAGCGCAGGTTGGGCGTGCTCTTGGTGTTGGTGAGGTTCGAGCCGGTCAGGTCGGCGCTGCCTCCCAGCAGCTCGGGCAGCGCGGCAGTGAAGGCCTCCAGCGCGATCTGGCTGGCCTTGCGGCTGGCCACGGTCTCGCCCTTGGTGTGGGCGGCCACCACGGTGTCCACGGCCACTTGCGCGAAGTTGGCGGGCAAATCGCCCTTCATGCGGCGCGTCAGTTCGGATGCCAGCTCGGGGAAGGCGGCGGTGTAGGCGGCAAATCGCTCGTTCCAGGCAGCTTCGGCGCTCTGGCCGGCCGCCTTGGCGTCCCAGCCGGCGTACACGTCTTCGGGGATGGCAAAGGGCTCGCTCGTCCAGCCCAGCGCTTCGCGGGTGAGGGCGATTTCTTCAGCGCCCAGGGGCTCGCCGTGGGCCTTGGAGGTGTTGGCGCGGTTGGGGCTGCCCTTGCCGATGTGCGTCTTGCAGATGATGAGCGATGGGCGCTCGTTCTGCTTCTTGGCTTCGGCCACGGCATCGGCCACCTTGTCGGCGTCGTGGCCGTCGATGGGGCCGATCACGTTCCAGCCGGCGGACACGAAACGCAGCGCGGTGTTGTCGGCAAACCAGGGCTGAACCTGGCCGTCGATGGAGATGCCGTTGTCGTCGTACAGGGCAATCAGCTTGTTCAGCTTCCAGGCGCCGGCCAGCGAAATCGCCTCCTGGCTGATGCCCTCCATCAGGCAGCCGTCGCCCAGGAACACGAAGGTGTTGTGGTCGACCACGGCGTGGCCTTCGCGGTTGAACTCGGCGGCCAGCAGCTTTTCAGCCAACGCAAAGCCCACGGCATTGGTGATGCCCTGGCCCAGCGGGCCGGTGGTGGTTTCCACGCCAGCGGTGTAGCCCACTTCAGGGTGGCCCGGGGTCTTGCTGTGCAGCTGGCGGAAGTTCTTCAACTCGCCGATCGGCAGGTCGTAACCGGTGAGGTGCAGCAGCGCGTACAGCAGCATCGAGCCATGGCCGTTGCTCAGCACGAAACGGTCGCGGTCAAACCACTGGGGGTTGGTAGGGTTGTGCTTGAGGTGGCGAGCCCACAGGCCCACGGCCATGTCGGCCATGCCCATGGGGGCGCCGGGGTGGCCGGAATTGGCTTGTTGAACGGCGTCCATGGCCAATGCGCGGATCGCATTGGCCATTTGTTGGGATTGCTGGGTGTTGGCCATGGGGGTGGGGTGGGTTCAGGGGAAACCCGGCATTTTACCGGGGGTGGCTGCCGGCCCGGCGCGGCGCCCGCGCGCATGCGGTGGCGCCATGCGATGCACTACAGTGCGGGCCATGCAAGGACTGCACCTCACTGCCGATCTGCGCGGCTGCCGCTGCGCCCCTGCGTGGCTGCTCGACGCCGCCGCACTGGGCCGCGCCTGTACCGACGCCGTACACGCCGCCGGCCTGCAACCCGTAGGCCAGGTTTTTCATACTTTTCCGGCCACAGCGCACGGCCCTGGTGGGGTTACAGCTACTATTTTGCTAGCAGAGTCGCACCTGTGCGTGCACACCTGGCCCGAGCAGCAGGCGGTGACGCTGGATGTGTATGTGTGCAATTTCGGCGCCGACCATTCGGGCCGCGCCCATGCCCTGATGGATGCCCTGCTGGCGCTGTTCGATGCGGCCAGCGTCGAGCGGCACGCGCTGCAGCGCGGTGCGCTGCACACGGAAAGCGTGGCATGAGCCAGTTCCCTGGTGCTGCTTATCCAGTTCAGGTGCCCGCGATGCTGCTGGCCGCTGGCCGCGGTGAACGCATGCGTCCGCTGACCGATTCCACGCCCAAGCCGCTGCTGCAGGTGCAGGGGCAGCCTCTGCTGCAGTGGCACCTGCAGGCGCTGCAGGCGGCCGGAGTGCGCCGCGTGGTGATCAACACCGCTTGGCTGGGCGAGCAAATCAGCGAGCGATTTTCAAGCCATTTTGGCCCCCAGCGCTTGTCTCATATGCCTGAGGCGCTATCAATTTCATACTCTCATGAAGGGGTGGACTTTGGCGGTGCGCTGGAAACGGCTGGCGGCATTGCGCGGGCCCTGCCGCAACTCGGGCCGGTGTTCTGGCTCGCGGCAGGTGATGTGTTTGCGCCGGATTTCGTCTTCGGCAGTGCCGCCGTGCAGGCCTTTGCGCGCAGCAGCCACCTGGCCCACCTGTGGCTGGTGCCCAACCCGGCGCACAACCTGCGCGGCGACTTTGGCCTGTCACCCGACGGCATGGCGCTGAACCTGCCTGAGGGCGACCCGTCACCCCGTTTCACGTACAGCACCATCGCGCTGCTGCGCGCCGAGCTTTTCGCGCCCCCCTGGTGCGACATACCGGCCGGAAACCCCGCCGGGGTAAAGGCAGCGCTCGCCCCGCTGCTGCGCCGCGCGATGGACGCCGGGCGCGTATCGGCATCGCTGTACACCGGGCGCTGGACGGATGTGGGCACGCCCGAGCGGCTGGCCGAACTGAACGGTTGATCCCTGTCGGCCCGTGTTGAGCACTGGGCGCCAACCCGACCCAGGCAGGCCATCGCTATCGCCAAAAATGTAAGGAGATGGTGGGTTGCCCGGGCCTGTTGACCACAACACGCGTCAAAATGTGCCAATGAGCCCTCAGCACCAATCCCTCTACGCGCAGCGCCGTGCGCACCTGGCCTCCCAGCTTGGGGAAGGCGGCATCGCCATCATCCCGACCGCCGTGGAGCGCCAGCGCAATCGCGACAGCGACTTCCTGTTTCGGCACGACAGCTACTTTTATTACCTGACGGGCTTTACCGAGCCGGGGGCGTGCCTGGTGCTCACGGCCGAAGGCCAGAGCACGCTGTACTGCCAGCCCAAGGATCTGGAGCGCGAAATCTGGGATGGCTATCGCCTGGGCCCCGCAGCAGCGCCCGCGGAGCTGGGCGTGTCGGCAGCAGCGTCGATGACCGACCTGGACAGCAGCCTGCCGCGCCTGCTGGAAAACCGCAGCCGCGTGTGGTTTCCGTTTGCCACGCACACCGGGCTGGCCGCGCGGGTGGAGGGCTGGCTCAACGCCGTGCGCGCCCGCGTGCGCTACGGCGCGCTGTGCCCCGCCGAGCAAAGCGATGTCTGCCTGCTGCTCGACGAAATGCGCCTCATCAAGGACGCGCATGAGCAGGACATCATGCGCCGCGCCAGCGCCATCAGCGCACAGGCCCACATCCGCGCCATGCAGCGCTCGGCCCGCATGCTGCGTGCCGGCCAGGAAGTGCGCGAGTACCACCTGGATGCCGAACTGCTGCATGCCTTTCGCGATGCCGGCTCGCAGTACCCGGCCTACGGCTCCATCGTGGCGGCGGGTGCCAATGCCTGCGTGCTGCACTACCGCGCAGATGCGGCCCCGGTGCGTGATGGCGAGCTGGTGCTGATCGACGCCGGTTGCGAGCTCGATGGGTATGCCAGCGACATCACGCGCACCTTCCCGGCCAACGGCCGCTTTACCGGCCCGCAGCGTGCGCTGTACGACCTGGTGCTGGCCAGCCAGGATGCGGCTGTGGCGGCCACGAAGGCGGGCGCGCGTTTTACCGACCCGCACGACGCCACCGTGGCCGTGCTGGCGCAGGGCATGCTCGACCTGGGGCTGCTGGACCGGAACAAGGCGGGCACCGCGCAGGACGTCATCGAGCAGCGGGCGTACTTCCAGTTCTACATGCACCGCACCGGCCACTGGCTGGGCATGGACGTGCACGATTGCGGCAGCTACGTGGAGCCCGGCGAAGTAGGCCAGACCAGCGCGCGCAAGGACCCTTTGTCTGGCGAGACCATCACCAACCGACCCAGCCGTGTGCTTCGGCCCGGCATGGTGCTCACGATTGAGCCTGGCATCTATGTGCGCCCCGCGCCGGGCGTGCCCGAGCCGTTCCACAACATCGGCATCCGCATCGAGGACGACGCCATCGTCACCGAGTCGGGTTGCGAGCTGATCACGCGCGGCGTGCCGGTCAAGGCGGACGAGATCGAAGCGCTGATGCGCGACTGACGGCTGTGCTGAGGCATGGAAAACCGGCCTGAAATGAGCGCCTCTGCCAGCGGTGCGGAACATCCCCTGACGCCGCCCGATGGCGCGCCGAAACGCTGGCGCCTGGGCATTGCCCTGTGGCTGCTGGGCATGCCGGGCGTAGTGGCTGTGGTGTGGGCCCTGCTGCCGCCGCTGGCGGCCAGCCAGGCTTTGCTTCCCATACCGCTGTGGGCCGTGCTGCTGCTCAGTGGCTTGCAGACGGCCGTGATGCTGGCGCTGGCTGTGGCGGTGGGCGTGCTGCTGGCGCCCCGGGTGGGGCTTGGGGCGCCTGTTGTGTCCGCGTGGCTGGCGGGCGGGCCGGGTGGGCAGGCTGCGCCCGCGCGCTGGCTGTTGCCTGGCGTGTGGGGCGGTATGGCCGGTGCCGCATGGCTGGTGGCGCTCTCCGCGATGGCACCCGAGGCGCTTCGGCCTGCGGCTGCGACCACCGACATCGGCACCGTGCTCGTCAAGCTGCTGTACGGCGGCATCACCGAGGAACTGCTGGTGCGCTGGGGTGTGATGACGCTGGTGCTGTGGGCGGCGTGGCGCACAGTCCAGCGGGGTAGCGGGGCGCCGCGCCCGGTGCTGATCGCCATCGCCGTGCTGGTCAGTGCCGTGCTTTTTGCGCTGGGCCACTTGCCGGCCGCGCAGGCCATGGCCGGTGCGCTGACTGCGCCGGTGGTGCTGTTCGTGCTGGTGGGCAACACCGCATTCGGGCTGCTGGCAGGCTGGCTGTTTGCGCGCCGCGGGCTGGAGGCCGCCATCACGGCCCATGTGCTGGCCCACGCCCTGTCCATGCCTTTGCTCTGAGCGCGCCGTGCAGCGCAGCTTGCAAGTTGCGGGGTTGCTGCCGCGGTGGTAACGGCCATGTAACCGCGTCGTGTGAGAATTGGAAACCCGATTACAAAACCACCGAAAGAGACAACAGATGCCAACACGCCGCGCCACCAAGATCGTTGCCACCCTGGGCCCCGCCTCCAGCGACCCGGCGCTGCTGGAGGCCATGATCCGCGCAGGCGTGAATGTGGTCCGACTGAACTTCAGCCACGGCAAGGCGCAGGACCATATCGACCGCGCCGCCACGGTGCGGGCTGCGGCCCAGCGCGCCGGGCGCGAGGTCGCGATCATGGCCGACCTGCAAGGCCCGAAGATCCGCGTGGGCAAGTTTGCCGAAGGGAAGGTTCAGCTCGAGTCGGGCGCCAAGTTCGTACTGGACGCATCGCGCACCGAGCCGGGCGACATCAACGGCGTGGGCCTCGATTACAAGGAGCTGCCGCGCGACGTGAAGGCCGGCGATCTGCTGTTGCTCAACGACGGCCTGATCGTGCTCACGGTCGACGCCGTGCGCGGCGAAGAGGTGCACACCACCGTGAAGATCGGCGGGGAGCTCTCGAACAACAAGGGCATCAACAAGAAGGGCGGTGGCCTGACGGCGCCGGCGCTGACCGCCAAGGACATGGAAGACATCCGCACCGCGATGAGCTTCCAGGCCGACTATGTGGCGGTGAGTTTCCCCAAGAACGCGACCGACATGGAAATGGCGCGCCAGCTCTGCAACGTGGCTGCCTCCGAGTACCGCCACAAGCCCGGCCTGATCGCCAAGATCGAGCGTGCCGAAGCCATCCCGCACCTGGAAGCCATCCTGCGCGTTTCCGACGGCATCATGGTAGCGCGTGGCGATCTGGCGGTGGAGGTGGGTAATGCCGCTGTGCCTGCCTTGCAGAAAAAAATGATCCGCATGGCGCGCGTACTCGACAAGGTCGTGATCACTGCCACACAGATGATGGAAAGCATGATCACCGCGCCTGTGCCCACGCGCGCCGAGGTGAGCGACGTGGCCAACGCCGTGCTCGACGGGACTGACGCGGTGATGCTCAGCGCCGAGACTGCCGCCGGCCGCTATCCGCTGGAAACCGTGGAAGAGATGGCCACCATCTGCGCCGCGGCAGAGGCTGCGGAAGACCACCACCTGGATGCCGATTTCACGGGCCAGACGTTTGGTCGCATCGACCAGTCGATCGCGATGGGCGCACTGTTCACGGCCCACCACCTGGGTGCCAAGGCCATCGTGGCCATGACCGACAGCGGTGCCACGGCGCTGTGGATGAGCCGCCACAGCATCGACATCCCGATCTACGCGCTGACGCCCAAGGTGGCCACGCAGCGCAAGATGGCCATGTACCGCAACGTGCGCCCCCTGCTGATGGACACCAGCGCGGACCGCGACACTGCGCTGGAGCAGGCCGAGCGCCATCTCAAGAGCCGCAACATTGTGCAAAAGGGCGACGTGTACGCCATCACCTGCGGCGAGCCCATGGGTGCCCCCGGCGGCACCAACATGCTCAAGATCTGCGTGGCCAGCTGAGGCTGATTCGCCAGGGCATCTGGCGCGTCAGGCCGACGCGCCAGATGCGCCCGGCGCGTCCGGTGGCGTGGCGGTGGTCGCAAAAGCCGGGTAGCGGGTGCGCAGTGCGCGGGCGGCCAGGTCGCACAACCAGCCGGTCGTCCAGCACAGCCAGGCCGTCCACAGCGTATGGCTCATGAAGTGCGCGCCGCGCACCTGTTGCGCGCCGCCGAGCACAAAGCCGGCAAGCAGCGCTGCTGCCAGCCACCACCTTGCAGCGACCGCTTCTGTGCGCCGCAACGCGAAGTAGCCCCCGACAAAAGCGAAACCGGCCGATGCGTGGCCTGCCGGAAAGCAGCGCCCGCCACCGCCATCGAGGACGCCCAGCGCCCAGTGCGGCACGTACCGCGCCACGCCGCCGAACTGGGCCAGATCCCATGGGCAGCTGGTGGCGCTGAGGTTCTTGGTAATGCTGACCACCGCCAGCGCCGCCAGCGCGCTTGCGGCCATCTGGAGCCGTGCGGAAGCATCGATGCGGCGCAGCATGCCGCGCGGCCACCACACGGAAAGGGTCAGCAGCAGCACCAGCAGCCAGCCCAGGCGCCGGGGGCCCTCGTGCATGACCTGCACCAGAAACCAGTGGTCCCGCCACGGGAATCCGCCAGCCGTGCCAAACGGCTGCGCCAGGGCCAGGTCTGCCTCTGCGGCGTCCCATGCGGCCACGAAGGCCAACCCCGCGAGCGTCCACCACAAGGGCGCACGGCGGCGGTGGTCTGGTGGGAGGGGGGTGTCGTGGCTTTCGGGCATCGCGCCAACGGTACCGACCGCCGCTTAACCCCGTCTTAACAACAGGGGCACGGCAGCGGCCTTGGGCGCTGGCGCATCGCTGCGACAATCGGCCAATGCGAATTCTCGTGGTGGAAGACGATCCCGGCATTGCCAGCGGTCTGCGTGCCAATCTGCAGCAACGCGGTTACGCAGTGGACGTGAGTGATGGCGTGGCCACTGCATGGAGCGCGCTTCGCGCCGAGCGCTTTGACGCCGTGCTGCTCGACCTTGGGCTGGTCGATGGCGACGGCACCGAGCTGCTGCGGCGCCTGCGCCTGAGTCCGGCCCCCAGCGGGGCGGCGCAGGCCTTGCCCGACCCCGCCACGCCGGTCCTGATCGTGACGGCTCGCGACCAGGTGCACCAGCGCATCGCAGGGCTGGACGAAGGCGCAGATGACTACCTGAGCAAGCCCTTCGATGTGGACGAACTGGATGCCCGCTTGCGGGCCCTGCTGCGACGCGCTGCGGGGCGTGCGTCCCCGGTCATCCGCTACCGCGATATCGAGCTGGACCCTGCCGTCCGCAGCGTACGCCAGGCAGGGCAGCCGGTCGACATGTCACCGCGTGAGTTTTCGGTCCTGCTGGTGCTGCTGGAGGCGCGTGGCCGGGTGCTGTCGCGCCAGCAGATCGAGGAGCGCCTGTACAGCTGGGACGCGGCCATTGAAAGCAATGCGGTGGAGGTGCACATCCACCACCTGCGCCGCAAGCTGGGCAGTGCGTGCATCCAGACCATGCGCGGTGTCGGCTACTTCATGCCGCAGGAGGAGCGGACGTGACGTCCGGTTCTGGCCACTTGGTTCCAGGCCATGGCCGCAAGCCATCGCTGACGAGGCAGTTGATGCTCTGGTCACTGGGTGCGCTGGCCCTGGTGTGGGCCAGCTTTGTCTATGTGGGCTACCGGACCGGTGTGCATGAAGCCGATGAACTGACCGATGGCCACCTGGCGGGCGTGGCCTCCCTGCTGCTGAACCTGCGCACTGCCGAGGTTGCACCGGACGCCGAACTGACCGAGCGCGTACCCACACCGTGGCTCAAGGCGCACGATTACCAGCAGTCCCTCAGCGTGGTCCAGTGGGACGCCCAAGGGGCGGTGCTGGCCCGAAGCGGCAGGGCGCCCCTGCCGCCATTTGCAGCGGCCGAGGGTTTTGCCAACCTCACGCTGGGAGCACCGGCGACGGTGTGGCGCACGTTTTCGCAGTGGGATGTCGCTCGCGCCCGCAAGATCATGGTGCTGGTGGAGCTGAGCGAGCGTGACGAACTGGCAGACGACATCGCCGACCAGATGATCGAGCCCGGCCTGTGGCTTTTGCCGGTGGTGGCACTCGCGCTCGGGCTGGCACTGTGGCGCGGTCTGCGCCCCTTGTATGCCTTGTCGGCCGATGTGGCGGCGCTGGACCCTGCCAGTGCCCAGCGCCTGGCGGTGCGGCATTCGTGGAGCGAGTTTGCGTCGGTGGTGACATCGATCAACACGCTGCTGGACCGCCAGCACGAGGCCATGGTGCGGGAGCGGCGGCTGGCCAACGAGGTGGCGCACGAGCTGCGCACGCCGCTGTCATCCATCGCCCTGCAGGCCCGGGCGCTGGAAGGCGAGCTGGACGCTTGCGCCCGCACCGAGGCGGTGACGCGCATTGGCCAGGATGCCTTGCGCGCCGGCCATGTGCTCAACCAGCTGCTGGCGCTGGCGCGGGCCAGCCGGGCCGAACTTCACGAGACCAAGGCGCCGGTGGATCTGTCTGCCCTGGTGCGCGATGTCTGTGCAGATTACGCCCAGGCCGCCTGGCAGCGCGGCGATGACGTTGCCCTGGTGGCACCGCCCGGGGTGGTGGTGCAAGGCCACGCGGTGCTGCTGGACATCGCGGTGCGCAATTTGCTGGAAAACGCGCTCAAGCACACGCCAGACGGCACCCGCATTGCCGTCGAGGTGGGCCAGGCGCCGCAGATGGGGGCCTGGCTGCAGGTGTCCGACGATGGCGGGCGCACGCTGGCTGGCGAGGCAGCCGCACCCGCCCGGCGCCCAGTGGACAGCCTGCACCTGGGGCATGAAATCCTGCGTCGGGTGGCCGACCTGCATGGCGGCCGGTTCGCACCGGCCGCGCCGGGTCCGACTTTTACGACTTCCTTCCGGCTGGATTTGCCTACATCGACTGCGCAGGCCGCCGGTTAAAATTGCGGGTTACAACGCGGTTACGGCCGCAGGAGCCGGTGCTGGCACGCTACCCGCACGCGCCGGCTGCTCCGTTTTTCAACCCTCCCACCGGACCTTACGACCATGCCTCTCGTCTCGATGCGCGAACTGCTCGACCATGCTGCCAGCAACGGCTATGGCATCCCTGCCTTCAACGTCAACAACCTGGAGCAGGTGCAGGCCGTGATGGCCGCGGCCGACGAGGTGGGCGCGCCGGTGATCCTGCAGGCAAGCGCCGGTGCGCGCAAGTACGCGGGCGAGCCCTTCATCAAGCACCTGATCCAGGCCGCCGTGGAAGCCTTCCCGCACATCCCGCTGGTGATGCACCAGGACCACGGCACGTCGCCCAAGATCTGCCAGGGCGCCATCGACCTGGGCTTTGGCTCCGTGATGATGGACGGCTCGCTGATGGAAGACGGCAAGACGCCGTCGAGCTTTGAATACAACGTCGAAGTGACCCGCAAGGTGGTGGACATGGCCCACAAGGTGGGCGTCACCGTGGAAGGCGAACTGGGCTGCCTGGGCAACCTGGAAACCGGCGACGCCGGCGAGGAAGACGGCATTGGCGCCGTGGGCAAGCTCGACCACAGCCAGATGCTGACCGACCCCGAGGAGGCCGCGACCTTTGTGAAGGCCACCCAGCTCGACGCGCTGGCCATTGCCATCGGCACCAGCCACGGCGCCTACAAGTTCAGCCGCAAGCCCACGGGCGACATCCTGGCCATCAGCCGCGTCAAGGAAATCCACAAGCGCATTCCCAACACCCACCTGGTGATGCACGGCTCCTCGTCGGTGCCTCCCGAACTGCTGGCCATCATCAACCAGTACGGCGGCAAGATGAAGGAAACCTACGGCGTGCCGGTCGAAGAGATCCAGGAAGCCATCAAGCACGGCGTGCGCAAGATCAACATCGACACCGACATTCGCCTGGCCATGACGGGTGCCGTGCGCAAGTTCCTTTTCGAGAACCCCGACAAGTTCGATGCCCGCGAATGGCTCAAGCCCGCCCGCGAGGCCGCCAAGGCCGTGTGCAAGCAGCGCTACCTGGAGTTCGGCTGCGAAGGCCAGGGCTCCAAGGTCAAGGGCCACAGCCTGCAGGTCATCGCCGCGCAGTACGCCTCCGGAGCGCTTGCCCAAGTGGTGAACTGACCGCGCCCCGCCAGCGCCCGAGCGCCCCGCCGCCTTGTGTGGCCGGGCGCTTTTTCACGCCTGCGTTGCCTGCCGAATGCTCGTGAACCCTTGGTTTGTCTGGGTAGTTCTCTCTACATCAGACAAACGCGACAGCGATAAGTATTTCTTCATGTAAGCTCGCGGTCAGCTTCCTGCGGGGCGCGTGTCAGGCAGAAAAACCTGCCGAACCGGCGGCCGAAAACAACATGCCGAAACACTGCTGCTGTCCCGTTTCGCGCGCCCGGCAGGGCTTCGGTCAGCCTGGTTTGAACGCCATGGGATGATGGCGTCATCCGTACAAAGCTACCTGTTATGACTCTGATGATTTCCCAGTTCCGGTGTCTGCTGCCCTGTGCCATGGCCGTGCTGTTGGTGGCCTGCGCACCGCTGACTGTTCCCCCCAAGATAGAACACCCGGTCGGCCGTGCGCGCCTCGTCCTGCCCCCTGGTGCATGGCAAGACCTGGGACTTGCTGACGCGGCTGCACCGGGCTCCGCCGGGCGCCTGCCGCTGGAGACGCGCGCGGCCGGCCTGCGGGGCACGCAGGGCGAATGGCTGGCCGTGCTGCGTGTACACACCAACCGCACGGGGGACCTCCGTGGTGCCCCCCAGAACATGGGTACGTGCCCTGCCCAGCTCAATGTCATGGTGGAAGATGCCACCTCGGGCAGCCCGGTGCGGGTCGACTGCCTGCGCCTGAAGCCCTGGGGCAGCAGCCCCAAATGGCTGGAAAAGAACCGGCCAGACCTCGTTCAATGGCTTGCCAGCCGCAATATCTCCCTGAGCACACCCTACGCGTATCTGAGCTACCGCTATGTCACCGAGGCAGGCGCCTGGGTGGAGGTGGATGCACTGGTAGACCATCGGCTGGTGCAACCCAAGGCCACCAACAACATGGAGTTTCTGGCAGCGGGCCGCCCGGCGGTCCAGTGGGCCCGTGACGTGTCCGAGGCGGCGCGCCTGAGTGTCGGTATGGCGGATGGCTACCTGGCCATTCCCCCGTTTCCCTTGCCAATGCCAACCGCCAGCCGCTAGCCAGCGATAGCCCCCTCTGGCGGCCTCGCATGACGATTTCAAATACTTGAGGAGACCTCTGATGCAGACAAGCCCAGTACCGCAGCCGCAGCGCATTGGCGTGCCGCGGGAGACATTCCCCGGAGAAAAGCGCGTGGCCACCGTGCCCGACGTGGTGGAAAAACTGATCAAGCTGGGCTTTTCTGTGTCGGTGGAATCGGGCGCAGGGGATGCGGCCAATTTCAGCGATGACGCTTACCGCGCTGCCGGTGCCGAGGTCGTCGCAGACACTGCCTCACTCTGGGCAGCGGCCGACATTGTCCTCAAGGTGCGCCCGCCCAGCAGTGACGAAGTGGCGCTGATGCGTGAGGGCACGATCCTTATCGACTTCATCTGGCCCGCCCAGAACCCCGACCTGATGCAGCAGCTGGCGTCCCGCAAGGCCACCGTGCTGGCCATCGACTGCCTGCCGCGCACGCTCTCGCGCGCCCAGAAGATGGATGCGCTGACCTCCACCGCAGGCGTGAGCGGTTACCGCGCTGTCATCGAGGCAGCCAATGCCTTCGGCCGCTTTTTCAACGGCCAGATCACGGCCGCGGGCAAGGTGCCACCGGCCAAGGTGTTCATTGCAGGCGCTGGCGTGGCAGGCCTGGCCGCCATTGGCACCGCAGCCAACCTGGGCGCCATCGTGCGCGCCAACGACACCCGTGCCGAGGTGGCCGACCAGGTCAAGTCGCTGGGCGGTGAGTTCGTCAAGGTGGACTACGAGGAAGAAGGCTCGGGCGGCGGCGGTTACGCCAAGGTCATGAGCGAGGGTTTCCAGGCCGCGCAGCGCAAGATGTATGCGGAGCAGGCCAAGGACGCCGACATCATCATCACCACCGCGCTGATCCCCGGCAAGCCCGCGCCCAAGCTCATCACCGCCGAGATGGTGCAGAGCATGAAGCCCGGCAGCGTGATCGTGGACATGGCCGCTGAGCAAGGCGGCAACTGCGAGCTCACGGTGCCCGGCGAAGCCGTGGTGCGCCATGGCGTGACCATCGTCGGCTACACCGATCTGGCCTCGCGCCTGGCCAAGCAGTCGTCCACGCTGTACGCCACCAACCTGCTGCGCCTGACCGAAGAGCTGTGCAAGGCCAAGGACGGTGTGGCCGTGGTCAACATGGAAGACGACGCGATCCGTGGCCTCACAGTGGTCAAGGATGGCGCCATCACCTGGCCTGCACCGCCCCTGAAGCAGGCGGCCGCGCCTGCGCCCAAACCAGCGGCCGCACCGGTGGCTGCCAAGAAATCGAGCCACGGCACCGGTGCACCCATGTCGGCCAAGACGCTGACCATTGTGTTTGCCGTACTGGCCGTGCTGTTCTGGGCCATTGGTGCCTACGCGCCGGTGGCCTTCCTGGGCCACTTCACGGTGTTCGTGCTGGCCTGCTTCATCGGCTACATGGTGGTGTGGAATGTGACGCCTGCGCTGCACACCCCGCTGATGAGCGTGACCAATGCCATCTCCAGCATCATCGCCATCGGGGCGCTGGTGCAGATTGCGCCGCCCGATGCCGGTGTCAACGGGCGCCCCGACACCCTCATCCTGTGGCTGGCGTTTGCCGCACTGGTGCTCACGGCCGTCAACATGTTCGGTGGCTTTGCGGTCACGCGCCGCATGCTCGCCATGTTCCGCAAGTAATCCGATAACGACAAGAAGAACGAGGAGCACCCAACATGTCCCAAAGTCTCGCTACCGTGGCCTATCTGGGCGCGGCCATTTTGTTCATCCTGAGCCTGGGCGGGCTCTCCAACCCCGAGACCTCGCGCCGCGGCAATCTGTTCGGCATGGTCGGCATGGCGCTGGCGGTGCTGGCGACCGTGTTCGGCCCCCGCGTCAGCCCCGCTGGTGTCGCCTGGATCGTGGGCGCGCTGGTGATTGGCGGCGGCATCGGCCTGTATGCGGCCAAGGTCGTGAAGATGACCCAGATGCCCGAGCTGGTGGCACTGATGCACAGCTTGGTGGGCTTGGCGGCCTGCCTGGTGGGTTTTGCCAGCTACGTGGATACGTCCATCCAGCTGCAGGGCGCCGAAAAGGTCATCCATGAAGTGGAGATCTATGTCGGCATCCTGATTGGCGCCGTCACGTTCTCAGGTTCGCTGGTCGCCTTTGGCAAGCTCAACGGCAAGATCGGCGGCAAGCCGCTGCTGCTGCCTGGTCGCCACTGGCTCAACCTGACCGCGCTGCTGGTCGTCATCTGGTTTGGCCGTGAATTCCTGCGCGCCGAAACCATCGAGCAGGGCATGGTCCCCCTGATGGTGATGACCGCCATCGCGCTGCTGTTCGGCATCCATATGGTGATGGCCATTGGTGGTGCCGACATGCCGGTGGTGGTGTCCATGCTCAACAGCTATTCGGGCTGGGCGGCAGCGGCTACGGGCTTCATGCTCAGCAACGATCTGCTCATCGTCACGGGTGCGCTGGTGGGTTCTTCGGGGGCCATCCTGAGCTACATCATGTGCAACGCCATGAACCGCAACTTCATCAGCGTGATTGCGGGGGGGTTTGGCTCGGGTGCGGGCGCGCCTGCCAAGAAGGGCGACCCTGCTGAACCGCAAGGCGAGGCCGTGCCCGTGAGCTCTGCCGAGACGGCCGAGCTGCTGCGTGATGCCAAGAGCGTCATCATCGTGCCCGGCTACGGCATGGCCGTGGCCCAGGCGCAGCACACGGTGTACGAGATCACCAAGACCCTGCGCGAAAAGGGTGTGAACGTGCGCTTTGCCATCCACCCGGTGGCGGGGCGCATGCCCGGCCACATGAACGTGCTGCTGGCCGAGGCCAAGGTGCCATACGACATCGTCATGGAGATGGACGAGATCAACGAGGACTTCCCGGACACCGACGTGGCCATGGTCATCGGCGCCAACGACATCGTGAACCCCAGCGCGCTCGACGACCCTTCAAGCCCCATCGCCGGCATGCCCGTGCTCGAGGTGTGGAAGGCCAAGACCTCGATCGTGATGAAGCGCTCGATGGCCTCGGGCTACGCAGGGGTGGACAACCCGCTGTTCTACAAGGAAAACAACCGCATGCTCTTTGGCGACGCCAAGAAAATGCTGGATGAAGTGCTGGTCGTGCTCAAGAGTTGAGAGGCTGGCGGGCATAATCCCGCCGTCCATAAAAGCACGGCCGTGCTTAAAAACGCTTTCGAATTTCAATAAAACCCATCAGGAGACAAAAAAATGACCGACCGCCCCTGGCTTGCTTCGTACCCCCAAGGCGTGCCTGCCGACATCGACCCCTCGCAGTACCCCTCCCTCGTGGCGCTGATGGACGAGGCGTTCTCCAAGTATTCGGACCGCGTGGCCTACAGCTTCATGGGCAAGGACGTGACCTACGCCCAGACCGATTCGCTGAGCAACGCCTTCGCCGCCTACCTGCAGGGCCTGGGGCTGGCCAAGGGTGACCGCGTCGCGATCATGATGCCCAACGTGCCGCAGTACCCGGTCACGGTGGCGGCCATCCTGCGCGCAGGCTTTGTGGTGGTCAATGTCAACCCGCTGTACACGCCGCGCGAGCTGGAGCACCAGCTCAAGGACTCCGGCGCCAAGGCCATCGTCATCATCGAGAACTTTGCTGCCACGCTGCAAAGCTGCATTGCCAACACGCCCGTCAAGCATGTGGTGCTGTGCGCCATGGGCGACCAGCTGGGCCTGCTCAAGGGTGCCCTGGTGAACTACGTGGTTCGCAACGTCAAGAAGATGGTGCCTGCCTACGAGCTGCCCGGCGCCGTGCGCTTCAACGACGCGGTGGCCCAGGGCACCCGCGGCACGCTGCGCAAGACCGATATCCGCCCCGATGACATTGCCCTGCTGCAGTACACCGGCGGCACCACGGGCGTGAGCAAGGGCGCTGTGCTTCTGCACCGCAACATCCTCGCCAACGTGCTGCAGTCCGAGGCGTGGAACAAGCCCGTGATGAACAAGATCCCGGCAGGCCAGCAGCCCACCAGCGTGTGCGCGCTGCCGCTGTATCACATCTTCGCCTTCACGGTGAACATGATGCTGAGCATGCGCACCGGCGGCAAGACCATCCTGATCCCCAACCCGCGCGACCTGCCTGCCGTGCTCAAGGAGCTGTCCAAGCACACGTTCCACAGCTTCCCGGCAGTCAACACGCTGTTCAACGGCCTGGCCAACCACCCCGACTTCAACACCGTCAACTGGAAGAACCTCAAGGTCTCGCTGGGCGGCGGCATGGCCGTGCAGGGCGCCGTGGCCAAGCTCTGGCTGGAGAAGACCGGCTGCGCGGTGTGCGAAGGCTATGGCCTGTCGGAAACCAGCCCGTCGGCCAGCTGCAACCCGGTGACCAGCACCGAGTTCACCGGCACCATCGGTGTGCCGATTCCCGGCACGTACATGAAGCTGCTGGATGACGACGGCCATGAAGTCACCACGTTGGGCCAGCCTGGCGAGATCGCCATCAAGGGCCCTCAGGTGATGGCCGGCTACTGGCAGCGCCCCGACGAAACCGCCAAGGTCATGACCGAAGACGGCTACTTCAAGTCGGGCGACATCGGCATCATGGACGCCCGCGGCTACTTCAAGATCGTGGACCGCAAGAAGGACATGGTGCTGGTCAGCGGCTTCAACGTGTACCCGAACGAGGTTGAGGAAGTGGTGGCCAACTGCCCCGGCGTGCTCGAATGCGCTGTGGTGGGCGTGCCCGACGAGAAGACCGGCGAAGCGGTCAAGCTCGTGATCGTCAAGAAGGATCCGTCGCTCACCGAAGCCCAGGTCAAGGAGTTCTGCCGCGCCGAGCTCACGGGCTACAAGCAGCCCAAGGTGATCGAGTTCCGCACCGAGCTGCCCAAGACCCCCGTGGGCAAGATCCTGCGCCGCGAACTGCGCGACAAGAAGTGACCGGTGCGTCCGGGCTGCATGGCGGCCCGGACCGTTTCAGTACCTCAGGCGGCCTTGTCGGCCGCCTTTGTCATTTGGAGATTCCATGACCACCGCCATCCTGAGCGCGCTGCCTGAAGAGCAGAGCACGCTTGTCCACCACCTTGCGAGGCCGCAGCGCGTGACGCACGCGGGGCGCGCTTTCTGGACGGGCGATATCGAGGGGCGTGCCGTGGTGCTGGCGCTCTCGGGCATCGGCAAGGTCGCGGCGGCCACCACGGCCACGGCATTGATCGAACGCTTCGGCGTGGCACGCATCGTGTTCACCGGCGTGGCCGGTGGCGTGGGCGATGGCGTGCAGGTGGGTGATGTGGTGGTGGCCCAAGACTACCTGCAGCACGACCTGGACGTGTCGCCCCTGTTCCCGCGCTGGGAGGTGCCAGGCTACGCGCGGCACCGGTTCGTCTGCGATGCGGAGCTGACTGCTCTGCTTTCAGGAGCTGCCGGCGCTTATCTGACGGGCGTGACAAGCCATTTTGACCCTAAAACTTCGCTCCAGGCGACCGCCGGCACGTCTGCCCCGCCACGGCTTCACCACGGCCTCGTGGCCAGTGGCGACCGCTTTGTGAGTGCCGCCGACGAGGTGCTGCGCCTGCGCACCGCCCTGCAGGACGGCGGCCACAAGGTACTGGCCGTGGAGATGGAAGGTGCCGCCGTCGCCCAGGTATGCCACGACTACGGCATGCCCTTTGCCGCCATGCGCACCATCTCCGACCGCGCGGACGACACCGCCCACGTCGATTTCGCCGCATTCGTGCAGTCCGTGGCCAGCCGCTATGCCGAGCACATCCTGCTCAATCTCATGCGGTTGCTATAAAAATAATAGCTAAAAATTCAGTGAATACAAGCGTTAGGGCGTGATTTGACCCGGATTTCAGCCATGCAGCCGGTCCAGTGGCTGACCGCCCCGTGACACCGGCACGCCCCAGGGCCAGCGCCACCGCGGAACCGGCTTTGCCGGGCCGCTGGAGGGGTCCCCCCACAGGGGGGAAGGCGCGTTAGCGCCACAGGGGGGAGCCTATTTCAACCAGCCCCGCTTGCGGAAGTACCACATGGGCCCCAGCGCGCTGGCCACCATCAGGCCCAGTGCGTACGGGTAGCCCCAGGTCTGCGCCAGCTCGGGCATGTACTGAAAGTTCATGCCGTACACACTGGCGATCAGCGTGGGTGGCAGCAGCGCCACGCTGGCCACCGAGAAGATCTTGATGATCTTGTTCTGGTTGATGTTGATGAAACCGACCGTGGCGTCCATCAAAAAGTTGATCTTGTCGAACAGGAACGCCGTGTGGTTGTCGAGTGACTCGATGTCGCGCAGGATCTGGCGGGCTTCCTCGAACTGCTCGGCGTTGAGCATCTTGGAGCGCATCATGAAGCTCACTGCGCGGCGCGTGTCCATCACGTTGCGGCGGATGCGGCCGTTCAAGTCTTCCTGGCGCGCGATGGCGGCCAGCACCTCGCCGGCGCGGGTGTCGGTCACGTCGCCGGCCAGCACCTGCTTGCTCACCAGCTCCAGCTCGTCGTAGATGCCTTCGAGCGTGTCGGCCGAATACTCGGCGTCGGCATCAAACAGCTTGAGCAGCACTTCCTTGGCATCCTCGATGAGCCCCGGCGCGCGGCGTGCGCGCATGCGCAGCAGGCGGAACACCGGCACGTCTTCGTCGTGGATGGAAAACAGCACGCCCCGGCTTTTGAGGTTGGCGTTGTGCTGGTTCAGGATGAAGGCCACGCGCACCGAACGGGGATCTTCGTCGTCATCGATCAAGAAGTCGCTGCGGATGTGCAGCTCGCCGTTGTCTTCTTCGTAGAAGCGGGCGGATTCCTCAATGTCCTCGTCCATCGCATCCTCGGGGATGGACAGGCCGTAGTGCTGCTTGATCCAGCGCTTTTCTTCCAGGGTGGGGGCTTCCAGGTCCACCCAGATCGGCTGGAACTTGGTCAGCTCTTCCAGCGATTCGATTTCTTCCTGGAACAGCCGGCCATTGGCAAGCGTAAAGATGTTGAGCATGGGCTCACTCCCGGGTCATGTGGCGTCTGCGGTGGGGCGGTGGGGTGCTTTCAAACCCCGCGGCAGGCCGGGAGTTGAAAGCTACCAACTGGGGTAGGTTTCCAAGGAGCTGTCTCCGTCAGGTTTGATGGGTGGGCAGGCGGCGGATTATGGCACTGCAACAAGACAGTACGGTGGTGCCGCGGACAGGTTCAAGCCCGCACGATGGCCAGCGCACGGCACAGGTCGGCCCAGGCTGCGGCCTTGTTGTCCTGCGAGCGCAGCAAAAAGGCCGCGTCGTAGGTAACCACCGCGGGAAACCCGGCGATCTGGTGCGGCCCCGCGCGCAGGCGGCCCAGGGGTTCGCTGCGGGCCAGTGCCGCTCGGGCCGCGACATGGCCCAGCACCAGCACCATGGCGGGCTGCAGATCTGCCACGGTGGCGTCCAGCGCGCCGGGGGTGTCGTCGATGGCTGCCAGTGCCGCCCCGTTGCGCTCCACGGCCGTGAGGAACACGCGAGGGTGGCGGTGCAGCTGCATGGCCCGCAGCATGTTGTCGAGCAGCCGGCCGGTGTCGCCCGCCAGCGGATCCGTCGGGGTGGGGCACTCGGTGACGATCAGCCAGCCGGAGCCCAGGCCCGCCGGCACCGCGGCCGGGTCTGCCGCCGGGTACAGCAGGCGCGGCGGGTGCAGCACCAGCGCGTTCCCGTTCGCACCGAGGGGCGCCTGCATGGCGGGCGACTGCGCTGGCGCGCCCGGCCGCGCAGGGTGGGGCTCGGCTGCCGGTGGCTGGTGGGGCGTAACCGTATCGGCCACTGCCACCGCCACCGGCGCAGCAGACCGCATTCCGGGCTCTGCCGGACCGCGCCCGGCGGTGGCAGCCGGCACACCCGTGGCAGCCGTCGCCGCTTCGCGCGCGGTGGCACCGCCATCGCTCCAGACGGTGATGCCCATTTCCTGCAGCATTGCGCGCTGCCGCGCATCCAGTGGAAGGCTCATGTGTGCAATCGGGGTGGGGTGTGAAACAAAGGCGTAAAGGCGTCGTCCGGTGTCGTTCAAAGTGCCAGGCTCATGACAACCGCATCTTCGCGCTCGCCGCCTGCCGCAGGGTAGTAGCGTTTGCGCTCGCCCACGCGCCGAAAGCCGTTGGCCTGGTAGATGTGCTGGGCCCGCAGGTTGCTCATGCGCACTTCCAGCCACAGCCACTGGGCGCCCTGGCCGCGGGCCCACAGTGCCAGGGCATCCAGCAGCATGCGGGCCCAGCCCTGGCGCTGGAACTCCGGCGCCACGGTGATGTTGAGCAAGTGCACTTCGTCCACGCCCATCATCGCCACAAAGTAGCCCAGCAGTTGGTCATCGGCCATCAGCAGCTGGGCCTGGTAGCCCGATGCCATCGCATCGGTGAAATTGCCGCGCGTCCATGGGTGCGAGTACGCGCGTTGCTCCACGTCCAGCACGGCATCGAGCTGGGCCAGCGTCAGTGCCTGAAAGCGCACTTCGGCGGGGGTGGCGGCAGACGGCGGTGTGGGCAGGGCGCTCATGCGGAAACAGGGGGCTTCAACGGTTCAGGGTGGACAGTGCGGCCGCGCGGGCACTCCTATCGCGTGCGGAGGTGGTTGGCGGCACAAGGCGGATCAGGCCGCAGGTGCGGCAGCAGCCCGCAGGGCAGCGCGTTCGGCGGTGGTTTGCGCCACTTTATCGCGAATGTAGCGGGGCAGCGCATCGCTGGCAGGCACGGCACCCCCAGCAGCCAGCAGGGCCGGCGCCAGCCGCAGCAGGGCAGCAGCGGTGGGAAGGGCATGGACGTGGGTTGCGCCCGGGGCCAGGCGTTCGCCGTAGGGCGGGCGCGCATTGCCCGCCACGGTCCAGCCATCGGGCACCAGCACCTGTTCGGGCGACGAAAGGCCGAAATCGGCGTCGGCCACCCACTGCCCGGTGGCCGCCTGCCATTCGCAGCGTGCGTGGTAGACCTCGTCCATGCGCGCATCGAGCACGGCCACCACGCGCTCGGCGCCGTGGCGGTGGCGGGCTTCCTCGGCCACGGCCAGCAGGGTGTCTACCGGCAGCACGGGTATGCCCTGGCCCCCGCGTGCGCCAAACGCCAGGCCCTGGGCCACCGCGCAGGCCGTGCGCAGCCCGGTGAACGAACCGGGGCCACGGCCAAAGACGATGACGTCCAGCGTGTCAAAAGAGCAGCCGGCCTGTGCCACCAGGTTACTGACCGCGGGGATCAACGTAGCCGATGCCTGCGGTCCGCCCGGGCCCTGGTGCTCCCACACGGCGCCGCCGGCCTGGACGGCAATGGAGAGCATGTCGGTGCTGGTGTCAAAGGCGAGCAGGTTCATGGTGCGAAATCAATGGAGCGGAGAGCGGCGGCGGGGCGTGGGGCTTCAGCCCTGCACCCGGCCCGGTGGCGTGGCAGCGGGTGGCGTGGCGGGCGAGGGGGCATTCTGACCCCTGCGCAGCACCCCCAGCAGGATGCCGGCCGTGACCAGCATCAGGCCCGCCAGCAAATTCCAGTGCAGGGGCTCATCCAGAAACACAACGGCGCCCATGGCCGACAGGCCGGGCACCAGCGCGGTGATCATGGTCGAGCGTACCGGGCCGAAGTGCTGGATCATGCGCGTAAAGCTGATGCCGGAGATGACCACCGAGCCGCCCCCCTGAAAGGCCATGTGGAACGCGATTTCGCTCCACGGGGCGGCTGCCAGGTGGCTCGCGATGGCGCCCAGGCTGCTGAGCAGGATGTACCCGGGCACATACACCAGGCAGGCAAAGGCCGTGATGGCAATCGTGGCTTGCACGGCATCGACGGCATGGCGGCGCGCCAGCACGCTGTAGGTGGCCCAGCACGACGCCGCCAGCATGAAGAGCACATCGCCTTTCCACACATCGCCGCCGTCAAACGCGGCCAGCAGGCTGCGGCCGCCTACCAGCAGGTCGCCTGCCACGATCAGCGCCAGCCCCGCGGCGCGCAGGGGCGTGATGTGGTCGCGCAGGATCACGGCCGCCAGCAGTGCCGTCCACAGCGGCAGGCTGCCCGGCATCAGCACCGAGGCGTGCGTGGCCGGAGCATGGAAGAACCCCGCATAGGCCAGCATGGCATACAGCAGGCCGCCAAACGTGCCCAGCAGCGCGGTGGTGCGCAGCGGCAGGGGCGAGATGCCCAGCAGGCTGGACGGTGCGGGCCGTGCGCCCGCGGCGATGGCCGCGCGGGTGCGCCGCCGCACCAGCCACCAGCCCCAGGGCACCAGGACCAGGCTGGCGCCCACGATGCGCAACAGGGCAATGTCGAACGGGCCCAGCGTGCGCTGCGCCGATGCGCGCGCGATCACGATGAACCCCGTCCAGATGGTGACGGTCACGATGGCCGCCAGAAGGCCCATGGCGCGGGGAGACAAACGCATCGGGCGATTATCGGCGGGCGATGATGGAGGGTGCGGACGGCGCCAGTCACCCGGCTGTCACCGGGCCACACAGCTTCCAGCCTTGCCCCGGGCGATAGACTTCGCGCCATGCGATCTGCCTCCCGTCCCCCTGGCGTCAAACGCCTGCCTGTATTGCGCGCGCTCGTGGTGGCTGCCTTCTCATGGCTGTGCGCAGGCCTGCCTGGGCTTGCACAGGCCCAGACCGCCGTATCAGCCCCTGCATCCGCGCCACCCCAGACAGCGCTGCCTGCCGAGGTCGAGGCCGCGCTGGCCCGCGCCAAGCTGCCCCGCGATGCACTGGCCGTGATGGTGGTGGATGCGCAGCCGGGCGGCCGTGCAGCGCCCCGGCTGGCCCACCGGGCGCAGGTGCCGGTCAACCCCGCATCGGTGATGAAGCTGGTGACCACTTACGCGGCGCTCGAGCAGCTGGGCCCAGCCTATACCTGGAACACCCCTGTGTATGTACAGGGCACGGTGCAGGATGGCAGCTTGCGTGGCAACGTCTACATCGAAGGCCGGGGCGATCCCAAGCTGGTCATGGAACGCTTGTGGATGCTGATGCGCCGCCTGCAGGCGCAGGGCATCCACGTCATCATCGGCGATATCGTCCTCGACCGGTCGGCCTTTGACGTGCCCGAGCAGGACCCGGCGCGATTTGATGGCGAGCCCCTGCGCCCCTACAACGCCGCGCCCGATGCGCTGCTGATCAACTACAAGTCATCGGTGATGACCTTTGTGCCCGACCCGGCTGCGGGCCTGGCGCGCGTGCAGTACGACCCACCCCTGGCGGGCGTGCAGCGCCAGGCCACCGTGGCGCTGGCGGCCCGCGGAGCCGAGTGCGGTGACTGGCGCGCGGCCCTGCGCGCCGAGCTGGCCGACCCGGCCAGGGTGGTGTTCCAAGGCGTTTATCCCGGTGCTTGCGGCGAGCGGGTGTGGCCGGTGGCGGCGGCCGACCCGCGCGGTTTTGCAGGCCGCGCCGTGGAGGGCATGTGGCGCGAGCTGGGCGGCAAGCTCACCGGCAGCGTGCGCGAGGGCAAGGTGCCGCAGGGGCTCAAGCCCGCGTTTGGGGTCACATCCCCCACACTGGCCGAGGTGGTGCGCGACGTCAACAAGTTCAGCAACAACGTGATGGCCCAGCAGGTGTTCCTGACCCTGGCGCTGCAAAAGAATGGCGTGGCCAGTTTCGATGGTGCCCGCGAGGTGCTGCGCCAGTGGTGGGTGGCCCGCCTGGGTGATGCCGAACTGCCGCTGGCCGACAACGGCGCCGGCCTGAGCCGCGACGCCCGGCTGACGGCCCAGGCGCTGGCGCGCATGCTGCAGGTGGCCTGGGCGTCGCCCGTGATGCCCGAACTGGTTGCATCGTTGCCCATCTCCGGCGTGGATGGCACGCTGCGCCGCAGCCAGAGCCGCGCCGGCACTGCCCACCTCAAGACCGGTAGCCTGCGCGACGTGATGGCCATTGCGGGCTACGTGCACGGGGCCAGCGGCCGGCGCTACGTACTGGTCGCCATGGTCAACCACCCGGGCGCAGGGGCGGCGCGGCCCGTGCTGGACAGTCTCATCGACTGGACCGCGCGCGACCAGTGAACGCTCTTGCGGCGACCCTCCGTCCTTCTTTCCTCCGACCGTGCGGCGCAGGCCGCACGGCCCTTGCCAGCGGTACCTTCCTCGTCCATGCCTTTTTCTGAACTCATCGGCTACCTGGCCGCCACGCTGACCACCTGCAGCTTCGTGCCGCAAGCCTGGCACACCTTCCGCACCCGCGATGTGAGCGGCATTTCGCTGGGCATGTACAGCGTCTTCACCGCGGGCGTGGCGCTTTGGCTGGCCTACGGGCTGGCGCTGGGCGCGTGGCCCATCGTGATCGCCAACGCCATCACGCTGATGCTGGCCAGCGCCATCCTGGGCATGAAGCTGCTCTACGGCGCGCGGCGGGGCGGCTAAGCGCCGTCCCCCGCCCACTGGGGCGGCCGCCCCGGGCGGTGCTGTCGCGCAGGTGTCTGGACGGGCTGATGTTGCGCGTTATCCCCTATGGATGGTGCAGTGCAGGTGCGCGCACGATGCGCCTGTCTGTTTCTGACCAGAGGAATCCATCCATGACACCCTTGCGCCTTACCAGCGTGGCTGCGGCCGCGCTTTTGCTTGTTGCCTGCGGCGGCTCTGACGATCCCGTCCGCGGCGCGCTGATTGACCCACCCGCCACGGTGACCACACTGACGGCCGCCCAGATCGATGCGGGCACGGCCGGCAGCGGCCTGCAGGCCATCACCGGCAAAGCCAAGTGCGACGTGAAGGTGGTTGCGCTGAACTATGTGACGCCGGGCGCCAAGAGCGGCGAAAGCAGCAACGCGTCTGGCGTGATGCTGGTGCCTGCGGGCAGCTGCACCAGCGCCGCCGCCCTGGTGGCCTATGCCAAGGGCACCGACATGCAGAAACCCCGGACGCTGGCCAACCCGCAGGATGGCGAGACCTTCCTGCTGGCTGCCATGTACGCGGCGCAGGGTTACGCCGTTGTGGCCACTGACTACCTGGGCTATGCGAAGTCCAACTACAGCTTCCACCCCTATCTGCATGCAGATTCCGAAGCCACGACGGTCATCGACTCGGTACGTGCAGCGCGCAACGCAGCAGGCGCGGTGGGGGCCAACCTTTCGGGCAAGGTCATGTTCACCGGCTATTCGCAGGGCGGTCACGCCTCGATGGCGGCCCACCGGGCGGCCGAACGTGACTACGGAACCGAGTTCAATGTGGTCGCCGGTGCACACCTGGCGGGCCCCTACAACATGTCGGGCTCTCTGCGGCTGACGGAGGCCATCGCTGGCTACCAGTTCTTCGTCCCCTTCCTGGTGACTGCGTGGCAAAAGGTGTACGGCGACGTCTACACCGACGTGAACCAGGCGTTCAAGGCACCGTATGCCAGCTACATCGAAACGCTGTTGCCCAGCCCCACGCTGACCTACACCACGCTGGTGACCACCGGCCGCCTGCCTGGCGGCCCGGGCGTCACGCCAAACCAGGCGCGTGATGCAGTCTTCCAGCCTGCGTTCCTGCAAGGGGCCCAGACCAGCGCAACCCACCCCTTGGCCGTGGCCGCGAAAAAGCAGGACTTGCTGGGCTGGAGCCCGAAATCTCGCCTGATGCTGTGCGGTGGCGCTGGCGACCCCACGGTACCGCCTGCCGTGCACCAGATCCCCATGAAGGCCGACTTTGACAGCCGCGGTTTGACCAACGTGACCTCGGTCGACGTGGACCCCTTGGTTCAGGCCACTTTCGGCCCGGGAGGCAAGGCGCCTACCGATCCGACCTCTGCCGAGTTCGCGACGTACTACGGCAACTACCACGGCACCTACGAGCCACCGTTCTGCCACGCCCAGGCGCGCGGCCTGTTCGATCTGGTGAAGTAAGCAGCAGTGCGGCTGCAGGCCTCGGGCCTGCAGCCTGCGCTTGCCCGCGGTAACGGACCGAGATCCGTGCCCGCCGGGCCATGAAAAAGCCGACCCAGGGTCGGCTTTTTTGCGCGTCAGCCCCCTAGGCAGGGGCTGCGGAGCCGGCTGACTTACCAGCGAGCGCGCAGGCGGTCGTACGCGTAGGTGGCGAACTGGCGATGTGCCGACGGCGTGAGGTACACGTTGTCTGCGAACACGTAGGCGGTTGCGTTGGCGTTGGGCAGCAGGGTCGAGGTGTTGCACAGCGACGAGTTCACCTGGCCTGCACCAATGCCGATGCCAGGGCCTGCGTCCACCGACGTGCACACCGCCGCGGTGGCGTTGTTGAAGCCAAAGTTGCCGGGTGTGCTGGTGTACAGGTTCACGTAATAGGCCAGGTCCACGTACAGCACGTTGGCGCCCAGGTCCACGATGTCCACCAGCAGGCCTTCGTTGAAGCGGCTGCTGGCGTTCGACAGCAGCGATTCGCGGTTGATGGCCTTGGCCCAGGGGGTCTTGCCCAGGTCGTACGTGCCGGTCACGACCACGTACTTGGCACCGGCGTTCACCAGGCGGCGCACCTGTGCGGCCAGGTCTTCGCCGGCCTTGCGGGCGGCGGCGGCCATCTGGGCCTCGGTCTGGGTACCGGCGTTCACGGCGGCCATGCCGGCGATCACGTCGCTCACGCCGCCCGTGACGAACACGACCTCATTGCCTGCAAAGCTGCCGCTGGCAAGGTACGTGCTGATCTGCTCGGCCACCGTGGGCGTGGTGGTGTTGCCTGCAGCGTCGGGTTTGGCGTTGACGCGCGCATTGCCCACCGCATAGCTCAGGCCACCCGCCGAGGCGGCGGCCAGGGGCTTGCCGTAGTTGGCGGCCACTTGCAGCGTCCAGTTGTTCACGCTGCCGTCGTTGACGGTGTAGCGCGAGCCCTTTTGTCCCACATCGCTCACCGCATCGCCGAACGCGATGAAGCGCTGGGGCGAGATGGCCGATTCGGTGGTGCTTGAACCGCAGGCCGCAAGCAACGCGGCCGACGCACATGCGGCGACCACAACGGTACGACGCATCCAATTTGCTGCCATGTGTATTTCTCCAGAAAAGTGGCGGTTAGTTTAACGACGCAATGCGAACCCATGTAAAGCAGGGCTCGCCAAGGCCGGGCCCACGGATATGGCGTGCTGCGCAATGCGCGCTGGTCCGTACTGCGGTGCCACGCTGCCTATGCTGCTGCAGCGCGCTGCAACCGGTCGCGCACGCCTTCCCATTCCGGCGTGGCGGGTGGCGTTTCCACCCAGATCAGCTTCACGCCCTGCTCGTCAAAGCCGCGCAGCACGGCAAAGAGCTGCTGTGCAGCGGCCGCTGCATCATCCGGCATGCGGCGCAGCACCAGCCGGGCCGATGGGGTGCGCAGAGCGGCGCGCGAATACACCGCGATGTGGGCTGCCTCGGCGCCCAGCAGGTCCAGCCCCGTCTGCAGCGCCTTGGCGTCCATCAGGCGAACCTGGGCGTTGGGCGCGTAGTGGGCCTCCAGCGTGCCGGATGCGCGCGGTGTCAGGCTGGGCAGGTCGTCGCGCGACAGCGGCGCGATGCCGCAGGCCTGCCGGATCTGCTCGCGGGTGATGCCGCCGGGGCGCAGCAGCACGGGTACGCCGCGCGTGCAGTCGACGATGGTGCTCTCGATGCCCACCTGGCAGGGCCCGCCGTCCAGCACCAGCAATGCCTCGCCCAGCTCCTCGTGTACATGCCGTGCGGTGGTGGGGCTCACGCGGCCAAACCGGTTGGCGCTGGGTGCGGCCACGCCCCACACGGGCGCATCGCCGGGTACGGCCGGATCGGCCGGTGCGGCAGCGGCCAGCAGCAGGGCATGCGCTACCGGGTGCGCCGGGCAGCGCAGGCCCACGCTGTCCTGTCCGCCCGTGGCGGCGCCGGCCACCCCGGGCAGGCGCGGCAGGATGAGCGTGAGCGGCCCTGGCCAGAAGGCATCGACCAGCTTTTGCGCAAAGGCGGGCACGTCGCGCGCGAAGTGCGCAATGCCCGAGGCATCGGCCACGTGGACGATCAACGGATGGTCGCTGGGGCGGCCCTTGGCGGCAAAGATCTGCGCCACCGCGGTGTCGCTGCCGGCGTTGGCGGCCAGCCCGTACACCGTTTCAGTGGGCAGGCCCACCAGCGCTCCGCTGCGCAAGGCGCGTGCGGCGGCGGCGATGGCTGCGGGGTCGTTGCCGTCAAGAATCATGGAGGGTGTTTGCCGTAAGGGGGACTGCCGCAGCGCGTCAGAACGGGGCAATGCCCAGGATGGCCGCGGCCTGCAGCGCCACGGCGCGGGCGGCCTCGGGCGTGGTGGCCGTGATGTTGAGGTGGCCCATCTTGCGGCCCCGCTTGGCATCGTGCTTGCCGTACAGGTGCAGGTGTGCGCCGGGCAGGGCCAGCACCTGGCCCCAGGGCGGCGTTTGGGCCGCATCGCCGTGGGCAAACCACAGGTCGCCCAGCAGGTTGAGCATGACCGCCGCGCTGTGCTGGCGCGGCTGCGTGAGCGGCAGGCGGGCCATGGTGCGCACCTGCAGCTCGAACTGCGACACATCGCAGGCGTTCTGGCTGTAGTGGCCGCTGTTGTGCGGGCGTGGGGCGATTTCGTTGACCACCAGGCTGCCGTCCTGCAGCACGAAGAATTCCACACACAGCACGCCCACATACTGCAGGCCTTCTGCTACAGATTTCGCAGCTATGACTGCTTGCAGAGCAAGCCCTGGAGGCAAATTTGCTTCATAAACCTCGGTCACGGCGAGGATGCCATCGCGGTGCAGGTTGCGCTGCACGGGCAGGTGCACCATGGCGCCGTCTGCGCCGCGCGCGACGATCACCGAGCATTCCAGCTGCAGGGGCAGCATCTTTTCCAGCACACACGGCACGTTGCCGACGGCATCCCACGCGGCGGCCAGCTCGGCGGGCGTCTTCACGCGCACCTGGCCCTTGCCGTCGTAGCCCATGCGGGCCGTTTTCAAAATCCCTGGAAGCAGGTCGGTGGAAACGGTTGCCAGCTGCCCGGCCGTGTCGATGACGGCATAGGGTGCGCAAGGCACGCCGCAGGCCACGAAATGCGCCTTTTCCCGCGCCCGGTCTTGCGCCACCGAAACAGCGCTGGCAGCGGGCGACACCGGCCGCTGGGCGGCCAGGGCGGCCAGCGCGGCGGCAGGCACGTTCTCGAATTCGGTGGTCACCGCATCGGCCACGCGGGCCAGCTCGGCCAGACCCGCCGGGTCTTCGTAGCCCGTCTGGATGTGGTGGTGGCTCACCAGCCCGGCCGGGCTGGTTGCGTCGGCATCCAGCACGGCGGTGAAGTAGCCCATGGCCTGCGCCTGGTGCACGAACATGCGACCGAGCTGGCCGCCGCCCAGTACGCCCAGCGTGGACCCTGGCAAGAGTGGTTTGCTGGAGATCATGCGGTAGGCGGCAGGGTCATGTTGCGGGCCACTTCCGTCTGTTCGGTGCGGAAGGCTTGCAGGCGCTGGCGCAGCTCGGGGCTTTCATTGGCCAGCAGCGCCACGGCAAACAGGGCGGCGTTGGCCGCGCCTGCCGTGCCAATGGCAAACGTGGCGACGGGGATGCCCTTGGGCATCTGCACGATGGAGTGCAGCGAATCCACACCCTGCAGGTGGCGGCTGGCCACCGGCACGCCCAGCACGGGCACGGGGGTCTTGGCGGCGATCATGCCGGGCAGGTGGGCGGCGCCGCCGGCCCCGGCAATGATGGCCTTCAGACCCCGGCCCGCGGCCGCCTCGGCATAGGCAAACATGTCGTCGGGCATGCGGTGGGCCGAGACCACGCGGGCCTCGTGGGCGATGCCGAACTGCTCGAGGATTTGCACTGCATGCTGCATGGTGTCCCAGTCGCTGCTGGAACCCATGACCACGCCGATCTGGATGGGATTCATGGTGTGTGGGGTGGCGCTGCCCCGGGCTGCGTGCCCGCTGGCGCTGTAGGTGGAATCTGCGATTTTACGTTTTGCACCTGCCCACCCGCAGGTCCGCCGGGCGATGGGCGAAAATAGGGGCCACGCTTCACAGGCCCGTACCCGCACCAATCATGATTGACGTCACCGTAGAGAATTTCGAAGCCGAGGTGGTTGCCGCCTCGATGAATGTCCCCGTGCTGGTCGATTTCTGGGCCCCGTGGTGCGGCCCCTGCAAGTCGCTCGGGCCCGTTCTGGAAAAGCTGGAGACCGACTACGCCGGCCGCTTCAAGCTCGTCAAGATCGACTCCGACCAGGAGCAGCAGATCGCCGGCATGTTCGGTATCCGCAGCATTCCCACCTGCGTGCTGCTGATGAACGGCCAGCCCGTGGATGGCTTCATGGGTGCTTTGCCTGAAGGCCAGGTGCGCGCATTCCTCGACAAGCACATCCCCTCGGCCGAGGCGATCGAGGCCGAGATCGAGGAAGAACAAGCGCTGCAGGCGCTATCGGCCGGCGACACGGGCGCCGCGCTGGAGAAGCTGCAGCACGCCGTCGTGACCGACCCTGGCAACGACGATGCGCGTTTTGACTACGTCAAGCTGCTGCTGCAGCTGGGCCGCGACGACGATGCCAAGGTGGCGTTTGCGCCGGTGATTGCCAAGGCTGCGGGCTCGGCACGCATGGGGGCGCTGAAGGCCTGGATGGATGCTATTGATTTCATAGCTTCTGGTGCATATGGGGAGGGCGCTGGAGCCGAATTTGATGCAAAAATCGCCGCCAACAAGCGCGATTTCGACACCCGTTTCGCCCGTGCCCGCTGGCACCTGGCGCACCAGCGGTTCACCGACGCCATGGACGAGTTGCTGGAAATCCTCATGCGCGACAAGGCCTGGAACGACGAGGCAGCGCGCAAGACCTACGTGCACATCCTGGAGCTGATCGAGCCCCCGAAGGTCAAGGTGGCGGACGGCCAGATTCCGCCCTCCGATCCTGTGGTGGCAACCTACCGGCGCCGCCTGTCCAGCGTGGTTCTGAGCTGACGCCTGCCTGCACCGCAGCCATGGGCGATGCGCTGCACGGCACGTCGGGCGCTGACAAGGCATCGCGCCCTGCGGTAGCGGTCACTTCGGTGAATGGACTGGGCCAGAAGAGCGGCGCCGACCGACTGCTGCTCCGAAGCCTGGGCTCTGCGCTCGTCATGCTTGCGGTAGCCGGGTGTGCCTCACGCCCCCCGGCGCCAGATGCCGTCGTGACTGGCGTGGCGATCTCGCGCGAGCGGGTGGTGCTCCCTCCCGAAGCTGTTCTGGAGGCCACGCTGCTCGACCTGAGTGACCCCGATGCCCCGCCCCGGGTGCTGGGCCGCCAGCGGATTCAGCCTGCGGGTCAACCCCCGTTTGCGCTGGCCATTCCGTACCCCGCCTCACGCTTCGCACCCAAGGGCCGCTACGAAGTGCGCGCCACCGTCACGCTGGAAAACCGCCTGCTGCTGGCGACCGTGCAGCGCTACCCGGTGCCGCAGGACCCGGCGTTCCGCCATGTGAGCCTGCAGTTGCAGCGCATCTGGCCCCAGGCGGCCACGGCCGATGCCGCCGTGCCGCTGCTGCTGACGCACTGGCGGCTGACTGAAATCCAGGGTGAAGCGGTGGCACGGCCAGCGGCGGCTGCGGCGCCCTCGCCGCACCTTGTCTTTCAGGCCGACGAGGCGCGCGTCACGGGGTTCGGCGGGTGCAACCGCTTCTTTGCGGACTACACGGCGCAGGGCGCGGGGCTGCGCTTCGGGCGCGTGGTCTCCAACATCACGCTGTGCTTGCAGAGTGCGGCGACCGAGGAGCGTTTGTTTGCCGCGTTGGCGCTGGTGGCAAGCTACCGACAGCAGGGTACCCAGCTGCTGTTCAGGGATGCGGACGGGCAGCCGGTGCTCCGATTCGAGGCGGACGAGGCGGTACTGCAGTAAGCCGCACGCCGCTGCGCCACGGCCGACAGCCAGTGATCGCGTGCCAAACCGCGGCCCGCGCCGCGCAGTGCCTCAGGCCGTGAGCCGATCCAGTGCTTCGCGGTACTTCGCAGCGGTCTTTTCGATCACCTCGCGCGGCAGGCGCGGCGCGGGGGCGGTCTTGTCCCAGGGCTTGCCGGCAATCTGGGCCTGCTCCAGCCAGTCGCGCACGAACTGCTTGTCGTAGCTGGGCGGGTTCTCGCCGCGGGCCAGCGCGTCGGCGTAGCCTTCCACGGGCCAGTAGCGCGAGCTGTCGGGGGTGAGCACTTCGTCCATCAGTACCAGCGTGCCGTCCGGCGCCAGGCCGAATTCAAACTTGGTATCGGCAATGATCATGCCCTTGGTCAGGGCAATGTCTGCCGCGGCCTTGTAGATGGCGATGCTCAGGTCTCGGATGCGGGTGGCCAGGTCAGCGCCGATCATGTCCACCGTCTGCTCGAAGGTGATGTTCTCGTCGTGCTCGCCAGCCGCCGCCTTGGCAGCCGGCGTGTAGATGGGCTCCGGCAGCTTGGCAGCGTTGGTCAGGCCAGCAGGCAACGGCACGCCGCACACAGCCTGCGATTCCTGGTATTCCTTCCAGCCGCTGCCAGCCAGGTAGCCGCGCACCACGGCCTCGACGGGAATGGGCCTCAGGCGCTGCACCAGCATCGAGCGGCCACGCACCTGGTCTGCCTCGGCGGGGCTCACCACGCTTTCGGGCGCATCGCCCGTGAGGTGGTTGGGACAGATGTGGCCGAGCTTGTCGAACCAGAAGAGCGCCATCTGCGTGAGCAGCTCGCCCTTGCCCGGAATCGGCTCGCCCATGATCACGTCGAAGGCCGACAGGCGGTCGCTGGCCACCATCAGGATGCGGTCGTCGCCCACGGCGTAGTTGTCGCGCACCTTGCCCCGCGCCAGCAGGGGCAGGGATGTGAGCGCAGAGGTGTGCAGGGCGGGGGAGCTTGGCTGGTTCATGGTGTGGTGTGGCGGTCGGTGTCCACCGCGGCCTGGCCTGCGGGGCGGTGTGGTGTCGGGGCACTGCCCCGCGCAACCGGCTGATTTTACGCGGCAGGCGCCCTCCGTCCCGTGGGACCGAACGCGGTGGGCCATGGGTGGCCCTGCTTGCCGCAGGGAGTGGCGGCACAGCGCCCGTCCATGCGCGCGCTGCAGCCTCTTGCGCATTGCGGCACACTGCGCTGCTTCGATCTGTTCGGCCGCCGTCCGGCGACTCCCTGTGTCCTCCACCCCCTCCGATCCTCCCCATCCCGCAGCCGTGCCTGCATCCAACGCCGTGCTTCAGCGCCGCGAACTCTGGCTGCTGATCACGCTGGCAGGCGTGCAGTTCACGCACATCCTGGACTTCATGATCATGATGCCCCTGGGGCCGCAGTTCACCCGGTTGTTCAGCATCAGCGATGCGCAGTTTGGCCTGCTGGTGTCTGCCTACACCCTGGCTGCGGGCGCATCGGGCCTGCTGGCGTCGACCTACATCGACCGCTTCGGGCGCAAGCGGTTGATGCTGGTGCTGTACTCGCTGTTTGGCCTGGCCACGCTGGCCTGCGGGCTGGCCCCAACGTATGGATCGCTGATGGTGGCGCGGGTGCTGGCCGGGTTCTTTGGCGGCGTGCTGTCGGCTCTTTCGCAGACCATCGTGGCCGACGTGGTGCCGTTCGAGCGGCGCGGCCGGGCCATGGGCATCGTGATGACGTCGTTTTCGGTGTCCACGGTGGCCGGGGTTCCGCTGGGGCTGCTGCTGGCGCAGTGGGGCAGCTGGCACACGCCGTTTTTCGCCATCGCTGCCATGGTCGGGCTGCTTGCTGTGGTGGCGGCGCGCACCATGCCGCCGCTTGCGGCCCATGTGCAGGGGGCCGCGGGGCGGTCGGCCGTGCAGGGCATCACGCAGGTGCTGGTGGATGCCAACCACCGCTGGGCCTTCCTGTTCACCGCGCTGCTGATGTTCACGGGGTTTACCGTGATTCCGTACATCACCATTTACCTGCAGACCAATGCCGGAGTGCGCCCGGACCAGATCCCTCTGGCCTACCTGTGCGGTGGCGTGGCCACGCTGTTCACCGCGCGCCTGTTCGGGCGGCTGACGGACCGCTATGGCAAGGTGGAAACCTTCCGGGTGCTGGCGCTCGGTGCAGCACCGTGCCTGCTGGGGATCACGCTGGTCCAGGGTGTCTCGCTGTGGGTGGTGCTGATCGTGTCCACGCTGATGTTTGCGATCGTCAGCGGCCGGATGATTCCGGGCATGGCCATCGTGGCCTCGGCGGCCCAGCCGCAGTTGCGCGGCACGTTCATGACGCTCAATGCGTCGGTGCAATCGGCGTCGATGGGTGTGGCGTCGGTGGTGGGCGGGCTGGTGATCAGCCGCGATGCGCAGGGGCTGGTGCAGGGCTACTGGATGTGCGCGGTGCTGGGCATCACGGCCAGCCTGCTTTCGATGCTGGTCGTCGCCAAGCTGAAGATGCACGGGGCTTCGGTCAGCGCTCGCTGAGCCGCAGGGGCCACGAATGCGGGCTGCGGTGTGTCAACTCCAGCATTGTGCGCGGGATTCAGGCCGACCGCACCTTGCCGGGCATAACCCAGCAATACGTGACGGTATGGGATTGCTTTTCGCCGGTGGCAGGGGCATAGTGAACTCAAGTCAGCGGATCCATCAACGCGTTCTTCCCCGGGCCAATCCTCTACCGAAGGATGGCGTTTTTCCACCGAGAGCCACAGGAGACTACTTTATGAATCTGACGATCAGCGGGCATCACCTTGAAGTCACTCCAGCCTTGCGCAGCTATGTCACGACCAAGCTGGAAAGAGTAACCCGGCATTTCGACCAGCTGGTGGACATCAAGGTACTGCTCACGGTAGAAAAGCAAAAGGAAAAGGAAAAGCGGCAGCGGGCCGAGTGCAATATCCACGTCAAGGGCAGCGACCTGTTTGCGGAAAGCTCCCATTCCGACCTGTACGCCGCGGTGGATGAACTGATCGACAAGATGGACCGGCAGGTGGTGCGCCACAAGGACCGGCTGCAAGACCACCACCACGAAGCCGCCAAGCGCGAGATGCACGCCTGACGCGCCGGCCCTGAGCCCGGCACCGCAACCGCCCCGACGGGCGGTTTTTTTGTTGCCTGATGTGCCGGAATCAGGGTTTTCGCCAACATGTGCATAATTGTTACCCTTGACCATGAACCGACTCGCCTCCATCCTGCCTGCCGCTCAAGTGCTTGTGAGCGTGGACGCCACCAGCAAGAAGCGTGCTTTTGAAGAGGCGGGTTTGCTGTTCGAGAGGCAGCACGGGCTCTCGCGTGCACTGATCACCGACAGCCTTTTTGCGCGTGAGCGCCTGGGCTCCACCGGCCTCGGGCATGGCGTGGCCATTCCCCACGGCCGGATCAAGGGCCTGAAGGCTCCGATGGCCGCCGTGTTCCAGCTGCTCCACCCTATCGGGTTTGATGCGCCGGATGAATTGCCCGTGGGCTTGCTGATCTTTTTGCTGGTGCCCGAAGCGGCCACGCAAAAGCACCTGGAAATCCTGTCGGAAATCGCTGAGCTGCTCAGCGATTCCGCCTTGCGAGAAAAGCTCAAGGCCAGCAGTGACGCAGCCGAACTGCACGGCATGATTGCTGGCTGGCAGTCCACCCAGGCCGCCTGACCGCTACCCACCGTTTAGCGCGCAGCCGCCGCCCTCTGCCGTGAAACCCAATGTTGTCAGTGCCGATGTTCTGTTCGAGGAATTTCGCGGCCTCCTGAAATGGGAATGGGTGGCAGGTCTCGGCGCATCCGAGCGCCGGTTTGATGAAGTTGCAGTTCGCTCGGCCCGCTCTGGTGCCGATCTGGTCGGCTACCTCAACTACATCCATCCCTACCGCGTGCAAATCCTGGGCGAGCGCGAGATCGCCTACCTGGGCAGTGCATCGCCCGAAGACTGCAAGCGCCGCATCGCGCGCATCGTCACCCTGGAGCCACCGGTGCTGGTACTGGCCGACAACCAGGTCGCGCCCGACGAGCTGGTGTCGATGTGCGAGCGGGCCCAGATCCCGATGTTCTCGACGCATGAGTCGTCGGCGTTCGTCATCGACGTGCTGCGCACCTACCTGTCCAAGCACTTTGCCGACCGCACCACGATGCACGGCGTGTTCATGGATATCCTGGGGCTCGGCGTGCTCATCACCGGCGAATCGGGCCTGGGCAAAAGCGAGCTGGGGCTGGAGCTGATCTCGCGCGGCAACGGCCTGGTGGCCGATGATGCTGTGGACCTGTTTCGCATCAACCAGACCACCATCGAAGGCAAGTGCCCCGAACTGCTGCAGAACCTGCTGGAAGTGCGGGGCATCGGCCTGCTGGACATCCGCGCCATCTTTGGCGAGACGGCAGTGCGCCGCAAGATGCGCCTCAAACTCATCGTGCACCTGGTGCGCAAGGAAACGCTGGAGCGCGACTACGAGCGCCTGCCGTACGAGCCGCTCACGCAGGATGTGCTGGGCGTGCCCGTGCTCAAGGTCGTCATCCAGGTGGTGGCCGGCCGCAACATCGCCGTGCTGGTCGAGGCCGCCGTGCGCAACACCATCTTGCAACTGCGCGGTATTGATACCTACCAGGAATTCGTCGAGCGCCACCGCCGCGCCATGGAGCGCGACACCGGGGGGTGAAACTGGCGCTGCCCATGCCAGGGCTCCCGTGCGAGGGCCGCCCCGCCGCACCGGGAGCGTCCCCCTCAGGGGGAAGGCGCGCAGCGCCTCAGGGGGGGTTATTTACTCGCACAGGCAGCGCACTGCCCATACAGCGCCATCGTGTGGTCCTGCACCACCCAGCCCTTGGCCTTGGCTACGGCCTGCTGGCGCTTTTCGATCTCGGCGTCGTAGAACTCTTCCACCTTGCCGCACGACGTGCAAATGAAGTGGTCGTGGTGCTGGCCCTCGTTGAGCTCGTACACCGCCTTGCCGCTCTCGAAGTTGCTGCGGATCAGGATGCCCGCCTGCTCGAACTGCGTGAGCACGCGGTAGACGGTGGCCAGGCCGATGTCGGAGCGATCTTCCAGCAACACCCGAAAAACATCCTCGGCCGTCATGTGCCGCTGGGCGCCTTTCTGGAAGATTTCCATGATCTTCAGGCGCGGCAGGGTGGCCTTCAGGCCGGTGCTCTTGAGTTCGTCGATGTTGGTCATGGCATGCGCTTTCGGGGGAAGGCCCGGTCCCGGGGAGGCCAGCCGCTACAATGGTCCGATCATATCCTCAGCCCTTTTACCCATGCCCGTTCAAGCCCGTTGCAGCACCCGTCCGGCGCTGGTCCTGATGATCGGCGCCAGCATGATCGCCCTGGCCGGGTGCGGCAGTTTCAGTGGCGCATCCGACCGCCTTGCCGGCATCGTCAAGCCTTACCGGGTCGATGTGGTGCAGGGCAATTTCGTGTCGAGCGAGCAGGTCGCCGCCCTGCAGCCCGGCATGGGCCGCCAGCAGGTGCGCGAGATTCTGGGCACGCCGCTGGTCACCAGCCTTTTCCATGCCGACCGCTGGGAATACGTTTTCACGCTCAAACGCCCGGGTGAAGATCTGCAGACGCGCAAGCTGACCGTGTTCTTCAAGGGCGATGTGATGGACCGGGCAGAGGGTGACGATATGCCTTCTGAGACCGAGTTCGTCGCCTCGCTGGGTAAGCGCAGCGGCAATGTGAAAGTGCCAGTGCTGGAAGCCACGCCCGAGCAGCTGTCCAGGTTCCCGGCGCCGTCGCGCCCGGCCACGGCGCCCACGGCCGCGCCGCTCGAACCAGCCTCCATCAGTTACCCCCCGCTGGAAGCGCCCACGCGCTGACCGGCCGCCTGCAGGCGGCCCTGGCCACGTTGCCCGGCCGCAGCAGACCTTCATTACAGGACTCTCATGACCGGGACCACCTCGCCTGCCGTTTCTTCACCCGCCTCCGCTGCCCGCTGCCGCGTGGCCATCGCCGGCGCATCGGGCCGCATGGGCCGCATGCTGATAGAGGCCCTGCGCGATAGCGATGACTGCGTGCTGGCCGGCGCCCTGGACGTGCCTGCCAGCCCGGCCATCGGTTCCGATGCCACCGCTTTCCTGGGCCATGCCAGCGGCGTGGCCATCACGGCGGATGTGGCCGCGGGCCTGGCCAACGCCGACGTGCTGATCGACTTCACCCGCCCCGAGGGCACACTGGCCCACCTGGCCGTGTGCAGCCGGCTGGGCGTGAAGGCGGTGATCGGCACCACCGGCTTTTCGGATGCCCAGAAGGCCGAGATCGCCGCCTACGCGCAGCGCAACGCCATCGTGATGGCGCCCAACATGAGCGTGGGCGTGAACGTCACGCTCAAGCTGCTGCAGATGGCCGCCAAGGCCATGTCCACCGGCTACGACATCGAGGTCATCGAGGCCCACCACCGCCACAAGGTCGATGCGCCCTCGGGCACCGCGCTCAAGATGGGCGAAGTGATGGCTGAGGCCATGGGCCGCAACCTCAAGGAGTGCGCGGTGTACGAGCGCTACGGCCACACCGGCGAGCGCGATCCGTCGAGCATCGGCTTCGCTACCATCCGCGGCGGCGATATCGTGGGCGACCACACGGTGCTGTTCGCGGGCATTGGCGAGCGCATCGAGATCACGCACAAGTCCTCCAGCCGCTCCACGTACGCCCAGGGCAGCCTGCGCGCCGTGCGTTTTCTGGCAGGGCATCGCACCGGCATGTTCGACATGTTCGACGTGCTTGGCCTCAAGTGAAACAACCCCCTGTGGCGCGATGCGCCTTCCCCCTTCTCTCGAATGGCGGTGCCATTCGGGAAGGGGGACACCGCGAGCGCGGCGGGGCGGCCCTTGCGCCGCGGTCCCCGGCCTCGGCTGCGCGCGCATTGCCAGCAGAGGTCAACGCGGCGCGCTGTGCGCATTCGACAAGGGGCTGATCCATGGACCTTCTCCACTGGTGGCGCCAGGGCGATGCGGTCACGCAGGGCACGGCCCTGGTGCTGCTGGCCATGTCGGTGGCCAGCTGGGTGGTGATTGTCTGGAAGCTGCGCACCCTGCGCCGCGCCATTGCCGACGTGCCGCGCTGCACGGCCGCGTTCTGGCAGGCACCGTCGCTGGACCTTGCAGCGCAGCGTTTGCAGTCTTTTGACCGCGAAGCGCTTGTTCTGCCTCTGGTTGTTGCTGCAAATTCAATAGCAAGCGGGCGGATTGACGGGCCTGGCGCGGCCACCCTGGCCCACGCGGGCAGCCTGCCGCAACAGCTCACCCGGGTGCTGCGCGATGCACTGCACGGCGTGCTGGGCAAGCTGCAGTTTGGCCAGGTGCTGCTGGCCACCGTGGGCTCCACCGCGCCCTTCGTGGGGCTGCTGGGCACCGTCTGGGGCATCTACCACGCGCTCACGGCCATCGCCGGTGCGGGGCAGATCACCATCGACCGTGTCTCCGGCCCGGTGGGCGAGGCGCTGGTGATGACGGCTGCGGGCCTGGCCGTGGCCATCCCGGCTGTGCTGGCCTACAACGTGTTCGGCCGCCTCATCGGCCGGGTCGAGGCCGACCTGGAAGGCTTTGCGCTCGACCTGCGGGAGCTGCTGGTGGATGCGGCAGCGGGGCCGGGCAACGCCCCGGCTGCCCATGCGGAGCGCACAGCGCCATGAGCTTTGGCCGGCTGGAGCGCACCACGGGCCCCCAGCCCATGAGCGACATCAACATGACGCCGCTGGTCGACGTGATGCTGGTGCTGGTGGTGATCTTCATCCTCACGGCCCCGCTGCTGAGCAGCGCCATCCGGCTGGACCTGCCCCGTGCCGAGGGCGGCTCGCCCGGTGCCGTGCCCCAGGCCGTGACGGTGGTGGTGGATGCGCAGGGCCAGGCGTTTCTGGACGACCAGCCGCTGGCGCAGACCGCCCTGCTCGAGCGGCTGCGCCGCATTGGCGCCGAGCAGCCTGCTACCGAACTGCAGCTGCGCGCCGACGCCGCCGTGCCCTACGGCCGCGTGGTCGAGGTCATGGACGCCGCGCACCGCGCAGGCCTGGTGCGCATCGGCTTTGTCACCGAGCCGCCCAAGGGCGCGCCGGCGCCGGCCTTCGGCCCTGCACATTCCCCGCCCCTTCCCGCGCGCTGATGGCGCAGCGGCGCAGGCCGCCCGCCGGCCGCGCAGCCACCGCAGGCACAACCCCGGCCCACGCGAGGTCGGCCCGCACGACCGCCTAGAATCTGCGCAGCGCAGCCATCACGCGGCTGCCCACATCTCTCACCCCATTGCCCCATGCAAGACAAATACTCTCCCCAAGACGTCGAGCGCGCCGCGCACGACCACTGGACCGCCACCGACGCCTACCGCGTGACGGAAGACGCGAACAAGAAGAAGTTCTACGCCTGCTCGATGCTGCCGTACCCCAGCGGCAAGCTGCACATGGGCCATGTGCGCAACTACACCATCAACGACATGCTCACGCGCTACCTGCGCATGAACGGCCACAACGTGCTGATGCCCATGGGCTGGGATGCGTTTGGCCTGCCCGCCGAAAACGCGGCGCTCAAGAACGGCGTGCCACCCGCGAAGTGGACGTACGAAAACATCGCGTACATGAAAAAGCAGATGCAGGCCATGGGCCTGGCCATCGACTGGAGCCGCGAGGTGGCCACCTGCGACCCCGAGTACTACAAGTGGAACCAGTGGCTGTTTTTGAAGATGCTGGAAAAGGGCATCGCCTACCGCAAGACCCAGGTCGTGAACTGGGACCCGGTGGACCAGACCGTGCTGGCCAACGAGCAGGTGATTGACGGCAAGGGCTGGCGCACGGGTGCGGTGGTCGAAAAGCGCGAGATCCCCGGCTACTACCTCAAGATCACCGACTACGCCGAAGAGCTGCTCGACTTCGTGACCGGCGACAAGCTGCCCGGCTGGCCCGAGCGCGTGAAGCTGATGCAGGAAAACTGGATCGGCAAGAGCGAAGGCGTGCGCTTTGCGTTTCCGCACGACATTGCAGGCGACGATGGCGCGCTGATCGGCGACGGCAAGATGTACGTGTTCACCACGCGCGCCGACACCATCATGGGCGTGACCTTTT
>ENA-UOXK01000015-UOXK01000015.1-mixed-culture-metagenome-genome-assembly--contig:-NODE-15-length-132186-cov-26.343659_pt1 | contig 132186 bp, 119 predicted proteins | sample MGYA00238160_ERZ761638 | MGnify/ENA primary metagenome ERZ761638 (study PRJEB28912, sample SAMN08777098) | mixed culture metagenome | isolation source: Freshwater growth medium | place: USA...
TTCCGGAGTAAAAAATGAACGTTGTGTTGACCATCCTGCTGGCCGTGCAGATCCTCTCGGCACTGGCCATGATCGGCTTGATCCTCATGCAGCACGGCAAAGGTGCCGATGCGGGTGCAGCTTTCGGTGGTGGCGGTGCCGGCTCGGCCAGTCTGTTTGGCGCCTCGGGTGGCGCAAACTTCCTGTCGCGTTCCACCGCCGTGCTGGCTGCGGTGTTCCTGACCTGCACCCTGGGCTTGGCCTATTTCGGCAATCTGCGCACGGTGGCGCCGAGTTCGGGCAGCGTGCTCGAAGGCGTTGCCGCGCCTGCCCAGCCGGCCGATGCTTCGCAACAGATTCCCGGCACGGCGCCTGCGACCGGTGCCGCTCCCGCGCCGGCGGCCGTGACGCCAGCGCCCACCGGCCCGGCGCAAATCCCGGCCAAATGACCGGCAAGGCATGCGTTCACGGCGCGCATGCCGGAGCATCTTCCATCCGAGTTGAAAAAGCCCCGCTGCCTCTCAAAAGAGGGGTGGTTTCAGGGTAAACTCTGATGCTTGTCAGCAAGGCTCACACAGACCTCGTGAGCCAGCAACGCAGACCAGCCGACGTGGTGAAATTGGTAGACACGCTATCTTGAGGGGGTAGTGGCGAAAGCTGTGCGAGTTCGAGTCTCGCCGTCGGCACCAATCTTTGGACAACACGGCCCCATGCCGTGTCAGTGGAACAGACCAAGATGAGTCTCGAACAATACCTACCTGTGCTCCTGTTCATCTTGGTGGGTATTGCCATCGGGATCATCCCGCAGGTCCTGGGCTACATCCTCGGTCCCAACCTTCCGGACGCAGAGAAAAATTCCCCTTACGAGTGCGGGTTTGAAGCGTTTGAAGACGCTCGAATGAAGTTCGATGTGCGCTACTACCTCGTAGCGATTTTGTTCATTCTGTTCGATCTCGAAATCGCTTTCCTCATCCCCTGGGCTGTGGCCTTCTCCGACATCGGCATGACCGGCTTCCTCGCGGGCGTGGTGTTTCTGGCCATCCTCACCGTGGGCTTTGCCTACGAGTGGAAGAAGGGCGCACTGGACTGGGAATGAGCGACTTGCACACACACGAATGCACCGGAGCGGCTCATGATTGAAGGCGTATTCAAGGAAGGTTTTGTCACCACCAGCTACGACTCGGTGGTGAACTGGGCCAAGACCGGCTCGCTGTGGCCCATGACCTTTGGTCTGGCCTGCTGTGCGGTCGAAATGATGCACGCGGCGGCTGCGCGCTACGACATCGGTCGCTTCGGCTCCGAGGTGTTCCGAGCCAGTCCGCGCCAGTCCGATCTGATGATCGTGGCCGGCACGCTGTGCAACAAGATGGCGCCCGCCCTGCGCAAGGTGTACGACCAGATGGCCGAGCCGCGCTGGGTGCTTTCCATGGGTTCGTGTGCCAACGGTGGCGGCTACTACCACTACAGCTATTCGGTGGTGCGCGGTTGCGACCGCATCGTGCCGGTGGACGTGTATGTGCCCGGATGTCCGCCCACGGCCGAAGCGCTGTTGTACGGAATCATCCAGCTCCAGCAGAAGATCCGCCGCACCCAGACGATCGCCCGCGCCTGAGCGCCGGCTGCCCCACGGCGAAACGAGTCCCCAGAGACCCACCCATGACCGACACCCCAACAACCTCCTACGCAGTTGCACCGGAAGCCCTGAAGCACGCCTTGGCGGATTTGCTGGGCGATCGCGTGGTGTCGCTGGACGTGGTTCGCGAAGAGCTGACGCTGGTGGTCGCGGCGGCCCATTACTTCGACGTCATGCAGATCCTGCGCGATGCGCCCCAGGCATCCTTTGAGCAGCTCGTGGATCTGTGTGGCATGGACTACCAGACCTACGGCGATGGACGTTGGGAGGGCCAGCGTTTTGCGGCCGTGGCGCACCTGTTGTCGGTCACGCACAACCACCGCGTGCGTGTGCGGGTGTTCTGCCCGGAGGACGACTTCCCGGTGCTGGCCTCTGTCACGCCGTTGTGGGCAGCCGCCAACTGGTACGAGCGCGAAGCGTTTGATCTTTTCGGTATCGTCTTCGAGGGACACGACGATCTGCGCCGCATCCTCACCGACTACGGCTTCATCGGCCATCCTTTCCGCAAGGACTTCCCGCTGTCCGGCCACGTCGAGATGCGCTACGACGCCGAGCGCCAGCGCGTGATCTACGAGCCGGTGAGCATCGAGCCCCGCGAAATCACGCCGCGCATCATCCGCGAAGACAACTACGGGGGCTTGCACTGAGGGCCCTGGCCTTCCTGCGACATCGTCATGGCTGAAATCAAGAACTACACCCTCAACTTCGGTCCGCAGCACCCGGCCGCGCACGGCGTGCTGCGCCTGGTGCTCGAGCTCGACGGCGAGGTCGTGCAACGCGCCGATCCGCACATCGGCCTGCTGCACCGCGCCACCGAAAAACTCGCCGAGCACAAGACCTACATCCAGTCGCTGCCGTACATGGATCGGCTGGACTATGTGTCGATGATGTGCAACGAGCACGCGTACTGCCTGGCCATCGAGAAATTGCTCGGCATCGAGGTGCCGATCCGTGCTCAGTACATCCGCGTGATGTTCAGCGAGATCACGCGCCTGCTCAACCACCTGATGTGGCTGGGCTCGCACGGCAACGACTGCGGCAGCTCCACCATCCTGATCTACGCGTTCCGCGAGCGCGAAGACCTGTTCGACATGTACGAGGCGGTCTCTGGCGCGCGCATGCACGCGGCCTACTTCCGTCCGGGCGGCGTGTACCGCGATCTGCCGGACACCATGCCGCAGTACAAGCACAGCAAGATCCGCAACGCCCGCGCGATGGAGCAGATGAACACGAACCGCCAGGGTTCGCTGCTCGATTTCATCGACGACTTCACGAAGCGCTTCCCCACGTATCTCGCCGAGTACCACACGCTGCTGACCGACAACCGCATCTGGAAGCAGCGCACCGTGGGCATCGGCGTGGTCACGCCCGAGCGTGCGCTCAACCTCGGCATGACCGGCCCCATGCTGCGCGGTTCCGGCATCGCCTGGGACCTGCGCAAGAAGCAGCCGTACGACGTGTACGGTCAGATGGACTTCGACATTCCGGTGGGCAAGACCGGTGACTGCTACGACCGCTATCTCGTCCGCATGGAAGAGATGAAGCAGTCCAACCGCATCATCGAACAGTGTTCGAAGTGGTTGCGCGCCAACCCCGGTCCGGTCATCACCGACAACCACAAGGTGGCGGCCCCCGCCCGTGAGGCCATGAAGGCCAACATGGAAGAGCTGATCCACCATTTCAAGCTGTTCACCGAAGGCTTCCACGTGCCCGAAGGCGAAGCCTACGCAGCGGTCGAGCACCCCAAGGGCGAGTTCGGCATCTACCTGGTGAGCGACGGCGCCAACAAGCCCTACCGCCTGAAGATCCGCGCGCCCGGTTTTGCGCACCTGGCCACGATGGACGAGATGGCGCGCGGTCACATGCTGGCCGACGCTGTGGCCATCATCGGCACCATGGACATTGTTTTCGGGGAGATCGACCGATGAGCACCGGCCAAGCAGTTGCCGCTGTGGAATTCAGCAGCACCACCCAGCAGCGCTTTGCGCGCGAAGTTGCCAAGTACCCCGCCGACCAGGCGCAGTCGGCCGTGATGGCATGCCTGTCCATCATCCAGCAGGAAATGGGTTTTGTGAGCACCGGGGCCGAGGCCTCGCTGGCCGCTTACCTGGGCATGGAGCCGATCGCGGTGCACGAGGTGACGACGTTCTACAACATGTACAACCAGCAGCCGGTGGGCAAGTTCAAGCTCAACGTCTGCACCAACCTGCCGTGCCAGTTGCGCGATGGTCAGAGCGCGCTGCACCACCTGGAGCACAAGCTGGGCATCACCATGGGCGGTACCACCGCCGACGGTTTGTTCACCCTGCAGCAAAGCGAGTGCCTCGGCGCCTGCGCCGATTCCCCGGTGATGCTGGTCAACGACCGCCACATGTGCAGTTTCATGAGCAACGACAAGCTGGACCAGTTGATTGACGGCTTGCGTGCTTCAGAAGGACAGTCATGAACGCCGAACAAATCCTTTCGCAGTTCCGCGCCAACGGCGTGCAAACCTGCTTCCACGGCCGTCACATCAATCCCCAGATCTACGCCGACCTCAATGGCGGCAACTGGTCGCTGAAGGACTACGTGGCGCGTGGCGGGTACCAGGCCTTGCGCAAGGTGCTGGGCAAGGACGGGGCCGAGCCGGCGGGTGACCCACCGGTGGTGGGCATGACGCAGGACCAGGTGATTGCCACGCTGAAGGAATCGGCCTTGCGCGGTCGCGGCGGTGCGGGTTTCCCCACCGGGCTGAAGTGGAGCTTCATGCCGCGCCAGTTCCCAGGTCAGAAGTACCTCGTGTGCAATTCCGACGAGGGCGAGCCGGGCACCTGCAAGGACCGCGACATCCTCATGTACAACCCGCACATCGTGATCGAAGGCATGGCCATTGCCGCCTTCGCCATGGGCATCAGCGTGGGCTACAACTACATCCACGGGGAAATCTTCGAAGCCTACGACCGATTTGAAGCGGCGCTGGAAGAAGCCCGCGCCGCCGGCCTGCTGGGCGACAACATCCTGGACAGCGGCTTCAGCTTCCAGCTGCACGCGTTCCACGGCTTCGGCGCTTACATCTGCGGCGAAGAAACCGCCTTGCTCGAATCGCTCGAAGGCAAGAAGGGCCAGCCCCGCTTCAAGCCACCGTTCCCGGCCAGCTTCGGCCTGTACGGCAAGCCCACCACGATCAACAACACCGAGACGTTCGCGGCGGTCCCCTGGATCATCCGCAACGGCGGCGCGGCTTACCTCGCTTGCGGCAAGCCCAACAACGGCGGCACCAAGATCTTCTCGGTCAGTGGTGACGTGGAGATGCCCGGCAACTACGAGGTGCCCATGGGCACACCCTTCAGCAAGCTGCTCGAGCTCGCCGGTGGCGTGCGCAAGGGCCGCACGCTCAAGGCCGTGATCCCCGGCGGATCGTCAGCGCCTGTGTTGCCCGCGTCCATCATGATGGACTGCACCATGGACTACGACTCGATTGCCAAGGCCGGCTCCATGCTGGGCTCAGGTGCCGTGATCGTGATGGACGACAGCCGTTGCATGGTCGAGTCGCTCAAGCGCTTGTCCTATTTCTACATGCACGAATCGTGTGGCCAGTGCACGCCGTGCCGTGAAGGCACGGGCTGGCTCTGGCGCATGGTCAGCCGTATCGATGAGGGCGAAGGCCGCCCCGCCGACATGGCGCTGTTGGACAACGTGGCCGAGAACATCATGGGCCGCACCATCTGCGCCCTGGGTGATGCTGCGGCCATGCCGGTGCGCGCCATGATCAAACACTTCCGGCATGAGTTCGAGGCCAAGATCGCCTCGGCCAATGCACCAGCCGCCTGAAGACAAGAACACCATGATCGAAATCGAACTCGACGGCAAAAAGGTGGAAGTGCCCCCGGGCAGCATGGTCATGCATGCGGCCGAGAAGGCCGGCACCTACATCCCGCATTTCTGCTATCACAAAAAACTGTCCATCGCGGCCAACTGCCGCATGTGCCTGGTGGACGTGGAGAAGGCGCCCAAGCCCATGCCGGCCTGCGCCACCCCGGTCACGCAGGGCATGATCGTGCGCACCAAGAGCGACAAAGCCATCAAGGCTCAGCAGTCGGTGATGGAGTTCCTGCTCATCAACCACCCGCTGGACTGCCCCATCTGTGACCAGGGCGGTGAGTGCCAGTTGCAGGATCTGGCCGTGGGCTATGGCAGCTCCGGCTCGCGCTACGAAGAAGAAAAACGCGTTGTCTTCCACAAGGACGTCGGCCCGCTGATCTCCATGCAGGAGATGAGCCGCTGCATCCACTGCACCCGCTGCGTGCGCTTTGGCCAGGAAGTGGCCGGTGTGATGGAGCTCGGCATGATCCACCGCGGTGAACACGCCGAGATCACCACGGTGCTCGGTGACACGGTCGACTCCGAACTCTCGGGCAACATGATCGACATCTGCCCGGTCGGTGCGCTGACCAGCAAGCCGTTCCGTTACAGCGCCCGCACCTGGGAGCTTTCGCGACGCAAGAGCGTGAGCCCGCACGATTCCACCGGTGCCAACCTGATCGTCCAGGTGAAGAACCACAAGGTCATGCGCGTGGTGCCGCTGGAGAACGAAGCCGTCAACGAATGCTGGATCGCCGACCGCGACCGCTTTTCGTACGAAGCCGTCAACAGCGAAGACCGCCTGACCGCGCCCATGCTCAAGCAGGGCGGCGAATGGAAGACGGTCGACTGGCAGACCGCCCTCGAATACGTGGCCAACGGCCTGAAACAGGTCAAGGCCGAACACGGCGCCGCTGCCATCGGCCTGCTGGCCAGCCCGCACAGCACGCTCGAAGAATTGGCGCTGGCCGGCGCCTTGGTGCGCGGCCTGGGCAGCCAGAACATCGACACCCGCTTGCGCCACGCCGATTTCTCCAACACCGCCCCCGCCGGTGCGGCGCGCTGGCTTGGAATGCCCGTGGCCTCGCTGTCCAACCTCCAGCGTGTGCTGGTGGTCGGCTCCAACATGCGCAAGGACCATCCGCTGTTTGCGCAACGCATCCGCCAGGCGCAGCGCAAGGGTGCGCAGGTCAACGTGCTCAATGCCGTCGCGCAAGACTGGGCCATGCCGCTCAAGAACGTGGTGCTCGCCGACAGCGGCGTCTGGGTGTCGGCCTTGGCTGGCATTGCGTCTGCTATCGCCGCCGAGACGGGCGCGAGCGCACCGGTGAACGCCGAGGCGACCGACGCCCACCGTGCGGTGGCCAAGTCGCTGCTGGGTGGTGAGCACAAGGCCATCCTGCTCGGCAACGCCGTTGCGCACCACGAAAAAGCAGCCAGCCTGCTGTCGCTGGCCAACTGGATCGCCCAGCAGACCGGCGCCAGCGTCGGTTATTTGAGCGAAGCCGCCAACACCGTGGGCGCACAACTTGTGAACGCCGTGCCGGGGCAGGGCGGTCTGAACGCTGGCCAGATGCTGGGCGGCGCACTCAAGGCGCTGGTTCTGCTGAACACCGAACCCGCGCACGACAGCGCGGCCGGAACCGAAGGCCTGGCTGGCGCCGGCATGGTCGTCACGCTGAGCCCGTTCAAGACCAACCTCGATGTCAGCGACGTGCTCTTGCCGATCGCTCCGTTCACCGAAACCTCGGGTTCTTTCGTGAATGCCGAAGGTCGCCTGCAGAGCTTCCACGCCGTGGTTCGCCCGCTGGGTGAAACGCGTCCGGCCTGGAAGGTGATCCGCGTGCTGGGCAACCTGCTGGGGCTGGCCGGCTTTGACGCCGATTCATCGCAAGCCGTGCTGGCCAGCGCGTTGCCTGGTGTGCCAAGCGGCGCCGTGGTGGACGCTGGCCGCCTGAACAACAGCAGCGCCGCGTCGATCGACATGGCTCCTGCCAGCAACGAGCCCTGTGTGGCCAGCATCTACCAGCTTGATGGTCTGGTGCGCCGCGCACCAGCCCTGCAGCTCACGGCCGATGCCCGAGCTGCTTTCATCGCCGACGAGGTGCACGCATGATCGACGCGATGTACAACGGTGGTCTCGGTTTGATCGCGGCCCCCTGGTGGACCACCGCGGCCTGGCCTGTGCTCTGGAACCTGATCAAGATCGTGGCTGTGCTGGCTCCCTTGATGGGCGCAGTGGCCTACCTCACGCTGTGGGAGCGCAAGCTGCTCGGCTGGATCCAGGTGCGCCACGGACCCAACCGCGTGGGCCCCTTCGGTCTGCTGCAACCGATTGCCGATGCGCTCAAGCTGCTGACCAAGGAATTGATCCGCCCGAGCGCCGCGAGCAACGGACTGTTCCGCCTCGGTCCCATCATGGCCATCATGCCGGCGCTGGCCGCGTGGGTGGCCGTGCCCTTCGGTCCCGAAGCGGTGCTGGCCAACGTGAACGCCGGTTTGCTGGTGATCCTGGCCATCACCTCGATCGAGGTGTACGGCGTGATCATCGCGGGCTGGGCTTCCAACTCGAAGTACGCCTTCCTGGGCGCGCTGCGCGCATCGGCCCAGATGGTGAGCTACGAGATCGCCATCGGCTTCTGTTTCCTGATCGTGGTCATGACCGCAGGCAGTCTGAACCTGGTGGACATCGTGAATTCGCAGGCGCGCGGCATGGCCGCTTCGGAAGGCTTGAACTTCCTGTCGTGGAACTGGTTGCCGTTGCTTCCGATCTTCTTTGTTTACCTGATCTCGGGTGTGGCAGAGACCAACCGCCACCCGTTCGACGTGGTCGAGGGTGAGGCCGAGATCGTGGCCGGGCACATGGTCGAGTACTCGGGCATGGGCTTCGCCATCTTCTTCCTGGCCGAATACGCCAGCATGTGGTTGATCTCGGTGTTGGCGGTGTTGATGTTCCTCGGTGGGTGGTTGCCTCCCGTCGACAGCGCCGTTTTCAACTGGATCCCCGGTTGGATCTGGCTCGGCCTGAAAACCTTCCTCGTGGTGTCCATGTTCATCTGGATCCGCGCCACCTTTCCGCGCTTCCGCTACGACCAGATCATGCGTCTGGGCTGGAAGATCTTCATTCCCGTCACGCTCATCTACCTGCTGCTCGTCGGCGGCCTGATGCAGACGTCGTGGAACCTCTGGAAATAAGAGGGCGATTGACCATGTCCACCATCACCGCCAACCCCGTCGCGTCCCCTGCGGTCGTGGCACCGTTTTCGTTCCGCGATTTCCTCAACAGCTTTCTGCTGGTGGAGTTGTTCAAGGGCATGGCCCTGACCGGCCGTTACGCCTTCAAGCGCAAGATCACGGTGCAGTTCCCTGAGGAAAAGACGCCGCTGTCGCCCCGTTTCCGTGGCCTGCACGCACTGCGCCGCTACGAGAACGGCGAAGAACGCTGCATCGCCTGCAAGCTGTGCGAAGCGGTGTGCCCGGCCATGGCGATCACGATCGAGTCCGACGTTCGCGACGACGGTTCGCGCCGCACCACGCGTTACGACATCGACCTGACGAAGTGCATCTTCTGCGGCTTCTGCGAGGAGAGCTGCCCGGTGGACTCCATCGTTGAAACGCACATCTTCGAGTACCACGGCGAAAAGCGGGGTGACCTGTACTTCACCAAAGAGATGTTGCTGGCCGTGGGCGACCGCTACGAGACCGAGATTGCCGCTGCCCGGGCCGCCGACGCCCCTTACCGCTGATCCGTTCTGAATCCGGAACCGCCCGGAACAGACGACACAAGAACAACGCCATGGATTACCAGACCGGCTTTTTTTACCTCTTCGCCGCGGTGCTGCTGTTTGCAGCCTTCCGCGTCATCACCGCGCGCAACCCGGTGCACGCTGTGTTGTTCCTGATGCTGGCGTTCTCGCAGGCGTCTGCGTTGTGGTTGCTGCTGAAGGCGGAGTTCCTCGGGATCACGCTGGTGCTGGTGTACCTGGGCGCGGTGATGGTGCTGTTCCTGTTTGTCGTGATGATGCTCGACATCAATATGGACGGTGTGCGCAAGGGTTTCTGGAAACATTTTCCGCTCGCAGCCATCCTCGGCGGTTTTGTGGCGGCCGAGCTCATCGCCGTGCTGTTCGTCGGCTTCCCGAGCCTGGCTGCCAATCCCGATGCGGTGAACACCGGCATCAACGCGGCCAATTACTCCAACACGCGTGAGCTCGGTTTGCTGCTCTACACCGAGTACCTGTATCCCGTTGAAGTGGCGGCCGTCATCCTGCTGGTGGCCATGATTGCCGCCATCGCGCTCACCTTGCGCCAGCGCAAGGACAGCAAGGCCATCAACCCCGGCCTGCAAGTGCATGTTCGCGCCCGGGACCGGCTGGTGGTGCTGCCGATGAACGCCACGCAAAAAGCCGCACCCGCCGTCGAAGCGGTGATCGCCGAGGAGGGCAAAGCACCATGAACGTGACCCTGGGCCATTTCCTCGCCGTCGGCGCCATCCTGTTTGCCCTGTCGGTGGTGGGCATTTTCCTGAACCGCAAGAACCTGATCGTGCTGCTCATGGCCATCGAGCTGATGCTGCTGGCCGTGAACATGAACTTCGTGGCTTTCTCGCATTTCCTGGGTGACATGCACGGACAGGTGTTCGTGTTCTTCATCCTGACCGTGGCCGCCGCCGAATCGGCGATCGGCCTGGCCATCCTCGTGCTGCTGTTCCGCAACAAGAACTCGATCAGCGTCGAAGAGCTCAACACGCTCAAAGGCTGAGCACCAGCCCCCAGACCAGAACACCATGAGCACCACCCTCTCTGCCAGCACCCTGCTCGCCGTCCCCATGGCGCCGCTGATCGGCGCGGCCCTGGCCGGCGTCCTGGGCACCACGTTCGGCGGCAACGTCATCGGCCGCCGCGCCTCGCACACCCTCACCATCCTGGGTGTGCTGGTCGCCTTCATCCTGTCGGCCATGACGCTCAAGAGCGTGGCCATGGACGGCGCCCGCTTCAACGAGACCCTCTACACCTGGATGGTGGTCGGCGGGTTGAAGATGGAAATCGGCTTTTTGGTCGACGGTCTCACCGCCATGATGATGGTGGTCGTCACCTTCGTCTCGCTCATGGTGCACCTCTACACCATCGGCTACATGGAAGAAGACAAGGGCTACAACCGCTTCTTCGCCTACATCTCGCTGTTCACCTTCTCCATGCTCATGCTGGTCATGAGCAACAACCTGCTGCAGCTGTTTTTTGGCTGGGAAGCGGTGGGTCTGGTGTCCTACCTGTTGATCGGCTTCTGGTTCAACAAGCCCACGGCGATCTTCGCCAACATGAAGGCCTTCCTTGTCAACCGCGTGGGCGACTTCGGCTTCATCCTGGGCATCGGCCTCATCGTGGCCTACGCCGGCACGCTGAACTACACCGAGGTGTTTGCGAAAGCACCTGCCCTCGGCGCCATGGGCTTTCCCGGCACCGACTGGCTGCTGATCACCGTCATCTGCATCTGCCTCTTCATCGGTGCCATGGGCAAGAGCGCCCAGTTCCCCCTGCACGTCTGGCTGCCCGATTCCATGGAAGGCCCCACACCCATCTCGGCGCTGATCCACGCCGCGACCATGGTCACCGCCGGCATCTTCATGGTGGCGCGCATGTCGCCGCTGTTCGAGCTGTCCGACACGGCGCTGAACTTCATCATGGTCATCGGCGCCATCACCGCGCTGTTCATGGGCTTCCTGGGCATCATTCAGAACGACATCAAGCGCATCGTGGCGTATTCCACGCTGTCCCAGCTGGGCTACATGACGGTGGCACTGGGCGCATCGGCCTACTCGGTGGCGGTGTTCCACCTCATGACGCACGCCTTCTTCAAGGCGCTGCTGTTCCTCGCGGCCGGCTCGGTGATCATGGGTCTGCACCACAACCAGGACATCCGCTGGATGGGCGCCGTGCGCAAGTACATGCCCATCACCTGGATCACTTCGCTGCTGGGTACGCTGGCCCTCATCGGCACGCCGCTGTTCTCGGGCTTCTACTCCAAGGACTCCATCATTGAGGCGGTGCACTTCAGCAACCTGCCGGCCTCGGGCTTCGCCTATTTCGCGGTGCTGGCCGGTGTGTTCGTCACCTCGTTCTATTCGTTCCGCCTTTACTTTCTGGTGTTCCACGGCAAAGAGCGCTACGACCAGAACCCGGACGCGCACCACGACGACCATGGTCACCACGACGACCACGGGCATGGTCATGCCCATGACAACAAGCCGCACGAATCCCCCTGGGTGGTCACGGTACCGCTGGTGCTGCTGGCCATCCCGTCGGTGGTGATCGGTTTCATGACCATCCAGCCCATGCTGTTCGGTGACTTCTTCAAGGACGCGATCTTCATCAACGCCGCGGCCCACCCGGCCATGGCGAAGTTCGCCGGGATTTTCCACGGCCCGTTGGCCATGGTCTCCCATGCCTTGTTCACGCCACCGCTGTACCTGGCCCTGGCTGGTGCGGTGAGCGCCTGGTACATGTACCTGATCAACCCGGCCGTGCCGGCGGCCATTGGCCGCGCCTTGCGCCCGCTGGTGGTGGTGCTGGAGAACAAGTACTACCTGGACTGGTTCAACGAAAACGTGCTGGCCAAGGGTGCGCGTGGTCTGGGCATCGGTCTGTGGAAGGGTGGCGATCGGGGGGTGATCGAAGGCGGTGTGGTCAACGCCAGCTGGAAGCTGGTGGGGCTGGTCTCCGGCGTGGTGCGCCGCGCACAGACCGGCTACCTGTACCACTACGCGCTGATGATGATCGTGGGTGTGCTGCTGTTCATGACGTACTTCGTCTGGCTCGCCAAATAAAACAAGAGGAAGAAGAACATCATGGGTTTGCTGAGCCTTGCCATCTGGACGCCCATCGCTTTTGGCGTCGTGCTGCTGGCCCTGGGCCGTGACGACCAGGCACCGATGGTGCGCTGGATCGCGTTGGTGGGTGCGGTGGTGGGCCTGGCGGTCACGGTGCCGCTCTACACCGGTTTCAAGCTCGGCACCGCCGCGCTGCAGTTCGTTGAAAAAGCCCCCTGGATCGAGAACTTCAACATCCACTACCACCTGGGTGTGGACGGCATTTCGCTGTGGTTGGTCCTGCTGACCGCGTTCATCAACGTGGTGGTGATCGTGGCCAGCTGGGAGTCCATCACGACGCGCGTGAACCAGTACATGGGCGCGTTCCTGATTCTCTCGGGCCTGATGATTGGCGTGTTCAGCGCGCAGGACGCGATGCTGTTCTACGTGTTCTTCGAAGCCACGCTGATCCCGATGTACCTGATCATCGGCATCTGGGGTGGACCCAACAAGATTTACGCCGCCTTCAAGTTCTTCCTGTACACGCTGCTGGGCTCGCTGCTGATGTTGGTGGCCTTGATCTACTTGTACACCGTGTCCGGTGGCAGTTTTGCCCTGGCCGACTGGTACCAGCTGCCCCTGAGCGGGACCGCGCAGACCCTGCTGTTCTTTGCCTTCTTCGCGGCCTTCGCGGTGAAAGTGCCGATGTGGCCAGTGCACACCTGGCTGCCCGACGTGCACGTGGAAGCCCCCACCGGCGGCTCCGCCGTGCTGGCGGCCATCATGCTGAAGCTGGGTGCGTACGGCTTCCTGCGCTTCTCGCTGCCCATCCTGCCCGACGCTTCACACGAGTGGGCCTGGCTGATGATCGCGCTCTCGCTCGTGGCCGTGATCTACGTCGGTCTGGTGGCCATGGTCCAGCAGGACATGAAAAAACTGGTGGCCTACTCGTCGGTCGCGCACATGGGTTTCGTCACGCTCGGCTTCTTCGTGTTCAGCGACCTCGGCGTGTCGGGCGGCATCGTGCAGATGATTGCCCACGGCTTTGTGTCGGCGGCGATGTTCCTGGGCATCGGCGTGCTGTACGACCGGGTGCATTCCCGTGAAATCGCCGACTACGGCGGCGTGGTCAACACCATGCCCAAGTTCGCCGCGTTTGCGCTGCTGTTCACCATGGCCAACTGCGGCCTGCCGGGCACGGCCGGTTTCGTGGGCGAGTGGATGGTGATCCTGGCCGCGGTGAAAGCCAACTTCTGGATCGGCCTGCTCGCTGCTTCGGCCCTGATCTTCGGTGCCGCCTATTCCTTGTGGATGTACAAGCGCGTCTACCTGGGTGCCGTGGGCAACGACAACGTGAAGAACCTGATTGACCTCAACGCACGCGAGTTCCTCGTGATGGCGGTGCTGGCCTTGGCGGTGCTCTTCATGGGCGTGTATCCCAAGCCTTTCACCGACGTGATGGACGCCTCCGTGGCGGAGTTGTTGCGCCACGTGGCGGTTTCCAAGCTGCCCCAGTGAGCCCGGCCCGCCACACGACACAAGAGAACGAACAATGATTGACAAGCTCAGCTGGGTCGCGGCCTACCCTGAAATCCTCCTGTTGACGATGGCCTGCGTGATCGCACTGGCCGATCTCACGGTGAAGACGCCCCTGCGCGGTGCCACCTATGTGCTCACCTTGCTGTCGCTGGGCGCGGTGGCGTTGCTGCTGGGCATGGCCGCTGTGTCGGGCACCACCACCCTGGGCTTCGGCGGCATGATCGTCAGCGACCCCATGGGCAACTGGCTCAAGTGTTTTGCCACCATCGCCATGATGATCACGCTGGTGTACGGTCGGGGCTATGCCGGCCAGCGCGACATGATGCGCGGCGGCGAGATGTTCACGCTCGCCATGTTCGCGCTGCTGGGCATGTTCGTCATGATCTCGGGCCACAACTTCCTGGTGATCTACCTCGGTCTGGAACTGCTCACGCTCTCCAGCTACGCGCTCGTGGCGCTGCGCCGCGACGACGTGCAGGCCACCGAAGCGGCCATGAAGTACTTTGTGCTGGGCGCGCTCGCCAGCGGTTTCCTGCTCTATGGCTTGTCCATGGTGTACGGCGCCACCGGCTCGCTGGCGCTGCCCGAAGTGATGCAGTCCATCGCGGGCGGCGAGGCCACGCTCAAGGGTTCGGCCCAGGTGCTCACGCTGGGTCTGGTGTTTGTGGTGGCCGGTCTGGCGTTCAAGCTCGGCGTGGTGCCTTTCCACATGTGGGTGCCCGACGTGTACCACGGCGCACCCACCGCCATCACCCTCATGATCGGTGGCGCGCCCAAGCTCGCGGCATTCGCCATCGTGATCCGCCTGCTGGTTGAAGGCCTTCAGCCACTCGCTTTCGACTGGCAGCAGATGCTGGCGGTGCTGGCCGTGATGTCGCTGCTGGTGGGCAACTTCGCCGCCATCGCGCAGACCAACCTCAAGCGCATGCTGGCCTTCTCCACCATTGCGCAGATGGGCTTCATGCTGCTGGGCCTGCTGGCCGGCGTGGTGAATGGCGACACCGGCAACATGGCCAACGCCTACAGCTCGTCCATGTTCTACGTCATCACCTACGTGTTGACCACGCTGGGTACCTTCGGTGTGATCCTGCTGCTCTCGCGCAGCGGTTTCGAGTCGGAAAACATCAGCGACCTGGCCGGCCTCAACCAGCGCAGCCCGCTGTACGCCGGCGTCATGGCGATCTGCATGTTCTCGCTGGCCGGCGTGCCGCCGCTGGTGGGCTTCTACGCCAAGCTGTCGGTGCTCCAGGCCCTGCTGGCGTCCAGCGGTGCGTTCTACGTGGGCCTGGCGGTGTTCGCGGTGATCATGTCGCTGATCGGCGCCTTCTACTACCTTCGCCTGGTCAAGGTGATGTACTTCGACGCGCCCACGCAGACCGCCGACATCGAGGCGGGCCTCGACGCGCGTTCGGTGCTCTCGGTCAACGGCGCGCTGGTGTTGTTGCTGGGCATCCTGCCCGGTGGCCTCATGGCCTTGTGCGCCCAAGCCGTGGCGGCGCTGCTCGCTTGATGCACGCGGCCCTGGTCCGGTGAACTTCGCCGGTGGGGCCGGCTCACACCTCCCACCATGAACCACAGTTTCTCTATCTGGCTGGTGTTGGTCGCCGCGCTGGTGGCCGCCAACCTGCCCTTCATCAACGAACGCTGGCTGGCTGTCATTCCGCGCAGCCTGCCCAAGACCCTCTGGATGCGGCTGGGCGAGATGGTGCTGCTGTACTTCATCGTCGGCGCGCTCGGCCTTGCACTGGAGCAGCGCGCCGGGCAGATTGCACCGCAAGGCTGGGAGTTCTACGCCACCACCGGCGCGCTCTTCATCACGCTGGCCTTCCCCGGCTTCGTTTACCGCTACCTTTATCGCCACCGAGGATGAACGAAGACAGCCACCTGCGAGAAACACCGCTGTCGCGCATCGAACTGTTGCGCGGCAACTTTCTGCACGTGGTGCGCGACACAGTGCGCCTGCCCAACGGCGCCGAGTCCACGCGCGAGTATGTGCTGCACCCGGGCGCGGTCATGGTCATCGGTCTTCTGGACGACGGCCGGGTGGTGCTGGAGCGCCAGTTCCGCCACCCTCAGCAGGCCGTGATGATCGAGTTTCCCGCGGGCAAGCTTGACGCAGGTGAAGACAGCCTGGTGTGCGCCCAGCGCGAACTGCTGGAGGAAACCGGCTACAGCGCGCGGGAGTGGGCCTTCGCCGGCCGCCTGGCGCCCACCGTGGCGTACTCCGACGAGACCATCGACATCTGGTTTGCGCGCGGTCTCACACCCGGCGAGCGCCAACTCGACGACGGTGAGTTTCTCGACGTGTTCACCGCCACGCCCGCCGAGCTGCGGGCCTGGTGTTTCAGCGGGGAAGTCACTGACAGCAAGACCCTCATAGGGTCGATGTGGCTGCAGAACGTGCAAAGCGGCGAATGGGCGTTGTCGTGGAACGACTCTGCTGACGAGACTTTCACGGGACAATCCAGGTCATGAAGGTCCTCAACCTGCAATGCGCCCACCAGCACGAATTTGAAGGCTGGTTCGGCTCCGAAGACGATTTTGTGAGCCAGCTGGGCCGAGGCCTCGTCACGTGTCCGCTGTGCGGCGATGCACACATCCACAAGAAGCTGTCGGCCCCTCGGCTGAACCTGCGCTCGGGCCGCCACGACATGGACGCGCCATCGACGGTCTCCGTGCCGATGAGCAACCACGCGCAGAGCCCCGAACTGGCCGCCCTGCAGGCCCGCATGCTCAGGGCGCTGCGCGAGGTGGTGGCGAACACGGAAGATGTGGGCGAACGTTTTGCCGACGAGGCGCGCGCCATGCACAGTGGCGAAACCGAGCACCGCAACATCCGTGGGCAGGCCAGCCCGCAGGAAGCCCTGGCGATGTTGGAAGAGGGCATCGAGGTCATCGCACTGCCGATGCTGCCGGCGGTCAAGGAAACCTTGCAGTAACGCGCTCCACGTCGCCATCCAGCCCCCATCCAGCCCCGCTCTGCGGGGTTTTTTCATGGCGAATTCATGCCCGCAGGCGCATCATGCGTTTGCTGCATGAAGGCATGGCATGGGTCCATGCAATCCTTGTCTGGGGCGGTTTTGCCCGCTGGGGCGCTCCTAGAATCGCGCACACCTCGCCCCCCGACCACCACCATCTGACCGGATGCCGACCATGAAACCGAGTTTCCAGGACCTGTATTTCGCCGCCGCGGACCCCGAAGAATTGCGCAGCCGCGACCCCGCCTGGCTTCAGACCTTGGCAGCCGCACACCAGGCCCTGCTCGGTGCTTCGTCGGCGGGCGAGGTGCGCTTGCAGTTGCTGGAACTGCCCCGGGATCGGGTCCCCGAGAGCGGTACCCACGTGCTGCAGATCGTCCATCCCGACATGCCGTTTCTGGTGGACTCGGTGGGCATGGCCGTCAACCGCAGCGGGCGCACCTTGCACTGGATCGTTCATCCCTTGTTGCGCGTCACGCGCGACGCGGCCGGCCATGTCGCGCAGATCACCGGTGCCGCACAGACCGGCGCGGGCGATGGCCAGGTGGTCTCGTGCATCCTGGTCGAGTGCGACCGGCTCGCGTCCGACCCTGAGGCGGTGGCGCTGCGCAAGGCCATTGAAGATACCTTGCAGGATGTGCGTCTGGCTGTGCAGGACTGGCGCGCCATGCTCTCGCGCGTGCAGGTGCTCAACGCCAGCTTCACCGCGCTGGACGCCTCGGTGGCCGACGAAGCCAAGGCCTTCCTGACCTGGCTCGAACAGGGCCACTTCACCTTTCTGGCCGCCGAAGACTACGAGCTTAAAGGCCAGGTGCTGGTGCCGGTGCCGGGCACCGCGCTCGGCCTGCTGAAGGCCCCCGGTACCCAGGTGTTGCCGGCCCAGCCCGCCGAACAGTTCGTGTCCGACTCCGGCCTGGTGCTGTCCACCAAGGCGATGAGCCGCTCCACCGTGCACCGCCCGGCCTGGCTCGACGCCATCAGCGTCAAGCGCCTGGACGCGGCTGGCCAGCTGGTCGGCGAGAGCCGTTTTCTGGGGCTGTACACCTCGGCGGCCTATGCCGCCTCGGTGGAGCAGATCCCGGTGGTGCGCCAGCACGTCGCCCAGGTCATGGCCCACGCCGGCGTGGTCACCGGCAGCCATGCGCACAAGGCCTTGCAGGCGATCCTGGAGACCTACCCGCGCGACGAGATGCTGCAGATCGACGCCGCCACGCTGGAGCAGCACGCCATGGGCATCCTGCGCCTGCAGGAGCGCCAGCGTGTGCGCCTGTTCATGCGCCGCGGCGCCTTCGGTCGCCTGGCGTCGTTGCTGGTGTACGTACCGCGCGATGTGTACACCACCGAGCTGCGCGTGAAGCTCGGCGCCCTGTTCACCGAGGCCTTCGACGCCGCCTCCGTCGAATTCACGCCCATGCTCACCGACAGCGCGCTCGCGCGCATCCACTACATCGTGCGCGCCAAAGACAAGCTGCCCGCGCAGGTGGACCTGCTGCAGCTCGAAGCCCGCGTGGCCGAGGCCTGCAAGCGCTGGGTCGACGGCGTGAACGCGGTTCTGCTGGGCCAGAGCGGCCGCAGCGCCAGCGGCCTGGAAGCCCTGGTGGCCGCATTCCCCACCGCGTACCGCGAGCATTTCGACGCCGACACCGCGGCCAGCGACGCGGCCGTGCTCAGCGGGCTGAGCGAAACACAGCCGCTGGCACTCAGGCTCTACCAGCGCGAGGGCCAGGTGCGCTTCAAGACCTACGCCACGCAGAAGATCACGCTGTCCGACGCCATGCCGGTGATGGAATCGATGGGCGCACGGGTGATCGACGAGCACCCCTACCACCTGGCCGCGCCAGGCTACTGGATCCACGACTGGGGTCTGCAGTTTGCCCAGGCGCTGGATGTGGACCGCCTCAAGTTCCGTTTCGAGGAACTGTTCCAGGCCGTCTGGCGCCAGGAAGTCGAGAGCGATGCGCTCAACCGCCTGGTGCTTTCCACCGAGCTCGATGCGCGCGCCATCTCGGTGCTGCGCGCTTACGTGCGCTACTTCAAGCAGCTGGGCTTCGCGTTCAGCCAGAGCTACATCGAAGACACGCTCAACAAGAACCCCGCGATCGCGCAAGGCCTGGCCGAGCTGTTCGCCATCCGCTTCGACCCGGCGAAATCGGATGCGCGCGCCGAGCGCATCAGTGCCCAGGTGCAGGCGCTCGAAGCCCTGCTGGCCGAGGTGGCCAGCCTGGAAGAAGACCGCGTGCTGCGCCAGTTCCTCAGCACCCTCCAGGCCACGCTGCGCACCAATGCCTACCAGCGCGGCAAGGCCTGCATGAGCTTCAAGCTCAGCCCGCGCGACATCCCCAACGTGCCCGAACCCAAGCCGCTGTTCGAGATCTGGGTGTATTCGCCGCGCGTCGAGGGTGTGCACCTGCGTGGCGGCAAGGTGGCGCGTGGTGGTCTGCGCTGGTCCGACCGGCGCGAAGATTTCCGCACCGAGATCCTGGGCTTGGTGAAGGCGCAGATGGTGAAGAACACCGTGATCGTGCCGGTGGGCTCCAAAGGCGGCTTCGTTCTCAAGAAGGCGCCGCCCCCGAGCGAGCGCGAGGCCTTCCTGGCCGAGGGCGTGACTTGCTACAAGACCTTTCTCTCCGGCCTGCTCGACGTCACCGACAACCTGGTGAAGGGCGCGGTGGTGCCGCCCACCGACGTGGTGCGCTTTGATGAGGACGATCCCTACCTGGTGGTCGCCGCCGACAAGGGCACGGCCACCTTCAGCGACATCGCCAACAGCGTCAGCGCGGCCTACGGCTTCTGGCTGGGCGACGCCTTCGCCTCCGGCGGCTCGGTGGGCTACGACCACAAGAAGATGGGCATCACCGCGCGCGGCGCGTGGGAGTCGGTCAAACGCCATTTCCGCGGCCTGGGTGTGGACACGCAGACCCAGCCCTTCACCGTGGCCGGCATCGGCGACATGTCGGGGGACGTGTTCGGCAACGGCATGCTGCTGTCGACGCAGATCCAGCTGGTGCTGGCCTTCGACCACCGCCACATCTTCATCGACCCCAGCCCCGACCTGGCTGCGAGCTTCGCCGAGCGCGAGCGCCTGTTCAAGCTGCCGCGCTCCAGCTGGGACGACTACGACAAGACCCTCATCAGTGAGGGCGGTGGCGTGTTCCCGCGCAGCGCCAAGTCGATTCCGCTGAGCCCGCAAGCGCGCGCCGTCATCGGCACCGAGGCCACCGCCATGGCGCCCAACGAGCTGCTCAACGCCATCCTCAAGGCCCCGGTGGACCTGCTTTACAACGGCGGCATCGGCACCTATGTGAAGGCCAGTCACGAGAGCCACGCCCAGGTGGGCGACAAGGCGGGCGACGCCTTCCGCGTCAACGGCAACGAGCTGCGCTGCAAGGTGTTCGGCGAAGGCGGCAACCTCGGCTGCACGCAGAACGGCCGCATCGAGTTCGCCCAGGCCGGCGGCCTGATCTACACCGATGCCATCGACAACTCCGCCGGTGTGGACTGCTCCGACCACGAGGTCAACATCAAGATCCTGCTGGGTGCCGTGCAGGAAGCCGGCGGCCTCACGCTGGAGAGCCGCAACGATCTGCTGGCCAGCATGACGAACGAGGTGGGTCTTCTCGTGCTGCAGGACAACTACTACCAGACGCAGCAGATCGAGCTGGCCGCCACCCGACCCGTGTACCTGCTCGACGGTCAGCAGAACCTCATGCACTGGCTGGAACAGATCGGTCTGCTCAAGCGCGCCATCGAGTTCCTGCCCGCCGACGCGGAGCTGGCCAAACGCAAGCGCGAAGGGAAGGGTTTGACCCGTCCCGAGAACGCCGTGCTCATGGCCTACGCCAAGATGAACCTGTTCGACGAGCTGTGCGCCAGCAGCCTGCCCGACGACCCGTTCTACGCGCGTGTGCTCACCATGTATTTCCCCGCGGTGCTCGGCGAGCGCCATGCGGACTTCATTGCGCAGCACCCGCTCAAGCGCGAGATCATTGCGACCTTCATGACCAACACCGTGGTCAACCGGGTGGGTGCGACCTTCGTCAACTTCCTGGCCAACGAAGCCTCGTGCACCGCGGCCGACGTGGTCAGCGCCTACACGCTGGCGCGTGAGGTGTTCGCGCTGGAGCCGATCTGGGACCAGATCGACGCGCTGGACAACAAGGTCACGACCGAGCTGCAGCTGCGCCTGCTCACACAGCTGGCCACCATCGCGCAGCGCGCCAGCCGCTGGATGCTGCGCCATCGCGGCCAGGGCGACCTGCCCACGCTGATCGCCAGATACCGGCCCGCGGCCCGCTTGCTGCGGGAGCATGTCGAGCAGTGGTTGCCCGCGACCGCACTGGCGTCATGGCAAGCCGCCAGCGCCCGCCTGGTGCAGGCTGGTGTAGATGCGCGGCTGGCCGACGACCTGACCGTGCTGGACCACCTGTACCCGGTGCTCGATCTGGTGGACGTGGCGGCCAAGGCCGGCAGCACGCTGGAGCAGGCCGCGCGCACCTACTTTGCGGTCGAGAACACGCTGGGCCTGGACCGCTGGCGTCAGCGCATCGGCCAGCTGCCGACCGATTCGATGTGGCAGTCGCAGGCCCGCGCCAGCGCGCGCGACGACGTGTATTCGATCGCCGGTCAACTGGTGCTGTCGCTGCTCAGCAGCCAGCAGACGCTGGCCGAGTGGCAGGAGCAGCATGCGAAGGCGATCGCGCGCATCAACGACATGCACGAGAGCATCGCCGGTCTGGCGCCCGATCTCGCGCCTGTCTCTGTGGCACTCAGAGAGCTCCGCCAGTTGGGGTAGTCAGACCTGGAACTGCAGCGCGGCCAGGCCGGCGTACACGCCGCCCTGCGCCACCAATTCGGTGTGCGTGCCTTGCTCCACCAGCCGGCCGTGGTCCAGCACCACGATCAGATCGGCCTGCTGCACCGTGGCCAGGCGGTGCGCGATGACCAGCGTGGTGCGGTCCTTCATGGCCGACTCCAGCGCGGCCTGCACCATGCGTTCGCTCTGGGCGTCGAGCGCGCTGGTCGCTTCATCCAGCAGCAGCAGCGGCGGGTTCTTGAGCATGGCGCGCGCAATCGCGATGCGCTGGCGCTGGCCGCCCGAGAGGCGCACACCGCGCTCGCCCAGAAAGGTGTCGTAGCCCTCGGGCAGCTGGTCGATGAACTCGTCGGCAAACGCCGCGGCAGCGGCGGCGCGCACCTCGTCATCGCTCGCGCCGGGCTTGCCGTAGCGGATGTTCTCCATCGCGCTGCTGGAGAAGATCACCGGGTCCTGCGGCACGATGCCCACGCGGTTGCGCAGGTCGTGCAGGCTCATCTGGTGGATGGGCACACCGTCCAGCCGGATCGTGCCGAGTGCCGGGTCGTAGTAGCGCAGCAGCAGGCCGAAGACGGTGGTTTTGCCCGCGCCGCTCGGGCCCACCAACGCCACCGTCTGACCGGGCTTGACCGCGAGGCTGAAGCCCGTCAGCGCGGCCTGAGCCGGACGCGAGGGATAGTGGAAGGTGATGTCGTCGAACACCAGCGCGCTGCCGCCTTGCGGGGTGGCCGGTTGCAATGGTTGTGCGGGCGACTGCACCGGTGAGGCGCTGGCCAGCAGCTCCATGAGGCGCTCGCTCGCGCCGGCGGCGCGCAGCAGGTCCCCGTACACCTCGCCGAGCACGGCCACCGCACCGGCCAGGATGATGATGTAGAGCACCGTCTGCCCCAGGTGACCAGGCGTGATGGTGCCGGCCAGCACCGCCTGCGTGCCCTGGTACAGGCCCCACAGCAGCAGGCCGGCGGTGGTGATGATGATGAAGGCCACCAGCACCGAGCGCGCGCGCGTGCGCTTGATCGCCGTGTCGAAGGCGAACTGGGTGGACGCGTTGAAGCGCGCCGCTTCGCGGTCCTCGGCGGTGTAGCTCTGCACCACGGGAATGGCGTTGAGCACCTCGGCCGCGATGGCGCTGGAATCGGCCACGCGGTCCTGGCTGGCGCGCGAGAGCTTGCGCACGCGCCGGCCGAACCACATGCTCGGCAGCACCACCAGCACAATGATCAGCAGCACCTGCAGCATCACATAGGGGTTGGTCCACACCAGCATCACCAGTGCGCCGATGCCCATGACGGCGTTGCGCAGGCCCATCGAGAGCGACGAGCCCACCACCGTCTGCACCAGGGTGGTGTCGGTGGTCAGGCGCGAGAGCACCTCACCGGTCTGGGTGGTCTCGAAGAACTGCGGGCTCTGGCGCAGCACATGGCTGTAGACCGCGTTGCGCAAATCGGCGGTGACGCGTTCGCCCAGCCAGCTCACCAGATAAAAGCGCATGGCCGAGAAAAAGCCGAGCGCCACCGCCACGCCGAACAGGGCCGCGAAGTGGCCGCGCAGCGCGAGCGCCTGCTCGCCGCGCCCGGCAGGCGCCAGACCACTGTCGATGAGAAAGCGCAAGGCCAGCGGAAATGCCAGCGTGGCCGCCGCGGCCAGCACCAGGAACAGGATGGCCAGACCGATCTGCAGGCGGTAGGGCCGCAGGAACGGCAGCAGGCCGCTGAGCGAGGTGGGGGTGGTGGCTTTGGGGCGGTCGGAGGGCGTGGGGGAACTCATGCAGGTGAGTGTGCCGGGTTTTGTGTGTGCCCGTTTTCAGCGCACGCCTGCGCCCTCCGCTGTTGGTTCAAGTAAGCCATAGGTACCAAAGTTTGGTGCTAGCATCGCGGCCAAATTTTCAACCAACGGGAGGGACAGGGATGGCACAGCACGATGATTTTGAAGCGACGGAATTCCTGTCCGAGGGCCGATCCCCCACCGGCGATCCGGAACGCACGCTCGACATCCACTTCACCGGTTCGGGCAGCGAATACTTCCGCATCTGGATCGTCAACCTGTTGCTGACCCTGGTCACGTTCACGCTCTACTGGCCCTTTGCCCGCGCCCGCCGCCTGGCCTATTTTCAGAACAACACGCTGGTGGGCCGCGACCCGCTGGGCTTTCACGGCGATCCGTGGAAGATGTTCCGCGGCTATGTGCTCATGCTGATGTTCGGTGTCTCGTATTGGGCCGTGTCCAACTTTGCGCCGAGCTTCGCCTGGTTGCCCCTGCTGGTGCTCGCGGTGCTGTGGCCCGCGCTGTGGCGTGCGTCGCTGCAGTTCCGGTTGCGCAACACCAGCTGGCGCGGTGTGCGCATGGCGTTCGAAGGCGACCTCCAGGGCGCCTACCTGTGCATGCTGCCGTTTTTCATCCCGGTGCTGCTGATGGGGGTGGCCTTCGGTGTGGCGGCATCGACCACCCGGGGCGCGGAAGAGGGCGAGGCCGGTGCTGCGTTGGCTGCAGCCACCGGTCTGATGGTGCTGGCCATGACCGCGCTGTCGCCCTGGTTGCTCGCGCGCATCAAGCGCTACCAGCACGGCGGTTATGCGTTTGCGCAGGAGCGCACGCGGCTGACCGCCGGCCTGGGCGCTTTCTATGGTTTTTCGTTTCGCGTGATGGGGGTGTCCCTGCTGTGCTCGGCCCTGCTCGCCGGTGTGGGTGGCATCGTGGCGGCGCTGGTGGGGGCCTCCGCGGGTGCGGGCATGGTCCTGCTGCCCTTCCTGCTGGCGCTGGCCTACCTGGTGTTTCCGCTGGTGCTCATGCCTTACACCACGTCGAGGCTGCAGAACCTGGTGTGGGGCCACACCCGCAGCCGCCGCATCGGCTTCGAGAGCCAGCTAAGGTTCGCCCCGTTGATGCGGTTGACCGCAAAAAACTGGCTGTTGATCGCACTCACGCTGGGTCTGTACTGGCCGTTTGCCAAGGTGCACACCGCACGCCTGCGGCTCGAAGCCATGGGTGTCTCGGTGCAGGGCGACTTGAACGCGTGGCTCGCAAGGGCGCAGGGTGCCGACAAGGGCATCCTGGGCGATGCCGCAGGCGATTTCTTCGGCATCGACATGGGTCTGTGATGAACGCGATGCCCCGCCTGCCCAGCACCTGGTTCGATGGCCGGAGCCCTCGAGCGCAGGCCTGCGACCTGTGCATCGAGGGCGAGGAACTGGTGCTCACGCTGGAGAGCGGTGTGCGCCGCTACCCGCTGCGCGAGGTGCGCTGGGCCGAACGCCGCTCGCACGGCCACCGCCAGAGCGAGCTGCCCGACGGCAGCCTGATCCAGCACGCCGACGCCGGGGAGTGGGACGCCTGGCGCCAGGCCAGCGGCCAGCGCGAGGGTGCGGTGGTGGGGTGGATGCAGAGCTGGCGTGCCACCCTCGTCGCCATGGTGGCCAGTGTGGTGTTTCTCGGTGCGGCCTGGACCTGGGGCGTGCCCTGGCTGAGCCAGGCGCTGGCGCAGCAGGTGCCCCACTCGCTGGAGGTGCGCCTCGGTGAGCAGGGCATGCAGCAATTGGACCGTTTGTTCCTCCAGCCCAGCGCACTGCCTGCGCAGCAACAGGAGGCGTTGCGCACGCGGTTCAGATCCGCCGTGGAGCGGGCCTTTCCGGAAGGAAGTTCACCGGCGTGGCAACTTGCGTTTCACCGCTCACAAGCGCTCGGCGCGAACGCGTTTGCCCTGCCTGGGGGCTTCATCGTGATCACGGACGATCTGGTGAACTTGCTGACCGACCAGCCCGACGCCATCACCGGCGTGCTGGCGCACGAACTCGGTCATGTGCACCACCGCCACGGGCTGGATTTGATGGTGCGCGCCAGCCTGGTCAGCGCGCTGGTGGGCGTGGTGCTGGGCGACGCCTCCGGCTTCCTGGCCAGCGTGCCCGCCACCCTGGCCACACAGGCCTATTCGCGCGATGCCGAGCGCGCGGCCGATGCCTTCGCTGCGCAGCTGCTCGAGCGAAGCGGCGTGTCCCCGTCGGTGATGGTGGCGTTCTTCGAGCGCATCCGGCAACAGGAAGAAACCGATCAAGACGATGGTGGTCATGGCGACACAACCTTGCCGATCGCCATTGCCAGCCACCCCGGCCACGATGAGCGCATCCGCTTTTTCCGTGAATGGCAACCGGAGCCCGCGCGCCCCTGAGCGCGCCTGGGGGCTGTGTCGGTCAACGCACCGACGCAGGTGCATCGACTGCCTAAGCTGTGTTCACACCACCCTGTGGTGGCTGACACAAAGGAATCACCATGAACCATTCGAAACTGCTGTGGGCCGGCGCCCTGTCGCTCGCACTGGCCGGCTGCATCTCTGCTCCCATGGGTCCGGCGGGCCCAACGGGCGCCACCGGTGCCACGGGTGCCACCGGCGGTGCAGGCGCAACAGGCGCAACCGGCGCCACCTCGCTGCCCTCCAGCGGCGGCGCCGTGATCGTCGTTCCGGCTCAGCGTTGACCGACTGCGCAGCGGCGCCTCACAACACCAGCCGCTGCGCGTACCCCGTCATCTCCAGATACCCCCGTCCCACCCGCTGGCCGTTGCTCTCGAACAGGTCCGAGAGGCCCTCCCAGTACACCGTGCCGGTGCCCTGGCGGCCGTCGAGTTCCTGTGGATCGATGACCGCCCTGACCGTGTAGAAATCGGCCGGCGTGCGGATCAGCCACTCCACCGGGTACCGTGCGCGCGTGAGCGGGCTCGTCCAGTAACGCTGAGGTTTGAAGTCGACCTCGCCCGGTCGGAAACGGTAGATGTCGGTGGGACTCTGGGCACTGCCCGCTGCGCGAAACGATCCGCCTGCCCAGACCTTGCTGCCGTCCGCGCGGCGCAGCTGAAACGCGGTCAGGCTGTGGCCGTCGAACAGGTTCATGCCGATCCAGTCCCAGCCCACGGCTTCGGGGTGCAGCAGCGCCTCGCTCCATTCGTGGTCCAGCCAGGCCGTGCCGGTCACCGCAAACCGCTGTCGGCCGATGCCCAGGGTGCCCTGGACCGCGAGTTGGGGGTGCGACACGTAGAAGCTGGCTTGTGAGGCGTCGGGCCCTTTGCGCGAGAAGCCCTCGTCACCCTGCAGCAGCCAGGCCTGTTGCGGCTGGGCGATGAGGTCGATGTTCAAGGCGTCGCCGCCGATGCGTGTGGTGTAGCGGCCATCCGCTGCGCGCTCGATGTGCCAGTCGCGCAGCACTACGCGTGTGTCGGCTTCGCTGGCGAAGACGCCGCGTTCGGTTTGCGTCGGCATCTCGCCGTTCCAGCGCGCCATGCGCTGGTCGTGCAGGAGCCGCCCACTTTGCACATCGGTGATGGCCGCGTGGGCGAACAGCAGGTGTTTGGCGGCCAGTCGGCTTTGCAGGGCCTGTGTGCCGTCCACCCGGCTGCGGAAGAAGGTGACCTGAAAACCGAACTCGCGACCCTGCTCGTCTTTTGCGTGGCCCGTCAAGTACCACCACTCGGTGCGGGTGTCGTTGTGGGTGCCGTGGTCGCGCGGGAACACCAGTGTGCGGGGTCGGAGTGCATCGCCAGGGCGGTGCGTGGTTTGAGCCTGGAGACCGGGCAAGGCGAGGGCGCCCGCCGACGCGATCAAGAGGTGGCGGCGGTTGGTGAGGGCTTCGACAGGCTCGGCCCTGGGGTGTGGTGCGCTGTTTGTGGTCATGTTCACCAGTCTTCCTTCACCGCCCGCACCGCATCGCGGCTCGCGGCCGCCTGTCCCGCCAGCCAGGCCGTGAGGGTGCCGGCCGCCACCACGGCCGCGCACAGCGCGAGCAGCCGCGCCCAGGGCAGCACCAGGTCCATGGTCCAGTGAAAGCTCTGCGGGTTGACCACGTGCACCAGCACCAGGCTCACCGCGATGCCGAGCGCCAGGCCGGCGAGTGCACCCAGCAGCGTCCAGGCCAGGCCTTCGAGCGCCACCACGCCCAGGATCTGTTGCCGCGTGAGGCCCAGGTGGGCGAGCAGGCCGAACTCGCGCTTGCGCGCCAGCACCTGCGCGCTGAAGCTCGCGGCCACACCAAAGAGGCCAATGCCGATGGCCACTGCCTGCAGCCACACAGTGACGGCGAAGCTGCGGTCAAAAATGCGCAGCGAGACCGCGCGGATCTGCCCGGAGGACGCGAACTCGATCAGGTCACCGGCGCCTCGCTCCTCGGCCAGCGCGCGGATGCGTTCGCGCACCGCGTCTTCGTCGGCACCCTGGACCAGGTGCAGCGCCAGGTCGTTCACGCGCGCATCCCCCGTGAGGCGCACGAAGTCGGCGCGGTCCATGGCCACGCTGCCGTGCTGACGCGCGTAGTCGCGCCACACGCCCGCCACGAAAAAGCGCACGCCCCGCACTTGCGGCCCGGCGAAGGCTTGTGCCAGCCCCGGCAGCCAGCCGCCGGGCTCGGCGCCATAGAGGTCCACCATGGCTTCGCTCACGTACACCGAAACCACGCTTTCACCCTCGGCCGCTGCCGGGGTAGGCAGCGGGTTGCCCACCAGCGGCAGGCTCAGTGCGGCACCGCTCACCATGGTCAGGGGGCGGGTGAGCAGCACCACGGCCGGGCGCACCGGGTCGAACTGCACCGGTGTGGCGCGCAGGGTGTCCACGCGCTCGATGCCGTCCACCAGCGCCACGCCGGCCACGAAGTCGGCGGGCAGGTGCGCGGCGTCCAGGCCGCCACCGGCGCTGCTGCGCACGTACAGCTGCGCGGGCAGCACGGCATCGAGCCACTGCGTGACCGAGTCGCGAAAGCTCGCCACCATCACCGTGAGCGCCACCGACAGGGCCAGGCTGGCGACCACGCCGCTGGTGGCCACGGCGGCGGTCTCGCGCAGGCGGCGCGCGCGCTCCACCGCCAGCACCGGCAGCGCGTGCCGCGTGATGTGCGGCGCCATGCGGTCCAGCAGCCAGCCCACGGCCAGCGGCAATGCCGCGATGCCACCCACCAGCAGCAGGCCCACCGACAGGTAGGCCGCGAGCGGAATGCCGCCCACGGGCGGTGCCCAGGCCAGGGCCGCGGCGAGCAAGACCAATGCGAGGGCCAGCGTGTGCCGACGCGTACCGGCGGGCGCGGGCGCACCCAGTCCCTTCAAGGCCAGCGCCGGCGCCATGCGGGCCGTGGCGCGCGCCGGCCACCAGCCACCCACCACCGAGGCCGCCACACCGAGCAGCCCGTAAACGAGCGCAGCCCAGGCGCTCCACCGCAGCGGCGGAGCGACGCCCGAAAAGTAGCCACCTCCGAGATCACCGCCCAGCAGCTTGAGCGCCAGGGCCGCCAGCCCCGTCCCCAGCGCAACGCCCAGGGCACTGCCCAGCAGACCCAGCAGCGCCGATTCGGCCAGCACCAGGCGCAGGCGCTCGTTGCCCGACAGGCCCAGCACGCCCAGCAGCGCGAACTGCGGCTGGCGCCGAGCCACCGAGAGCGAGAGCACCGAGAACACGAGGAAAGCACCGGTGAACAACGCCACCAGTGCCAGCACGGTGAGGTTGACCCGGTAGGCGCGCGAGAGGTTGCTCACCCGCTCGCCCGACTGCTCGGGCCGCTGCGCGATCACCTGATCGGGCAGGGCCAGTGACGTCAACACCACGTCCAGCTGCGCACCGGGCACCAGGCGCAGGTCGATCCGGCTCAGCTGGCCCGCGCGGTCCATCAGGTCTTGCGCGGCGGCCACGTCCATCACCAGCAGCGGCGGGCCCGGTGCGTTCACCCGGCCCGCCACGCGCACCGTGCGCAGCGCCAGGCCACTTTGCAGTTGCAGCGTGGTGCTGTTGCCCAGCGCTTGGGATGCGGCTGCGTTGAGAAACGCCGCGTCGGGTGCAAACAGGTCGAAGCGCCGCGCCGCGCTGTTGCTTGAAGCGGCCTCGGGGACCGGCATCAGTGCGGGCGACAGGCCCGCCACCACCAGCGCGTCGACGCCGAGCAGCTTCACCGCCACGCGTTCGCCACCCGGCAGCACCGCCTGCGTGGGCAGCTCCAGCACCGGGCTGGCCAGCGCCACGTCCGGGTGGGCCGCCACGCGGTCGAGCAGGGTGTCGGGCAACAGCCCCTGGCGGGCGCGCAGCTCCACATCGGGCTGGCCATTCACCGAACTCACCGCGCTGGAGAACTCGGCCAGGGCCGAGGCGTTGATGAGGTGCACCGCAAACGCCAGCGCCACGCCCAGCATCACCGCCACCACGGCCGTGGCGTTGCGCCAGGGGTGGTGGCGCAACTCTTGCAAGGAGAACGTGGAGAGCAGGGCGCGCATGGCGTTTGAGCTTACGCTCAAGGGCTTGCCCGCTGGCCTTGCCGGGGCATGGTGCCTTGGCGCACAGACGAGGCCCATGCACCTCCGTAACATCAAGGCGAGTTTTTTCACCGTCCTGCAGCGATTCCGCTCGCTCCCACCCGCTCACAAGGCGGGTCCACTCCTTTCATCACGGTGACCCCATGGTTCGCATCCACCTCGCCATCGACCTGCAATACCAGGTCAACCAGCCCAGCGCCGACTTCATCTTCAATGTGCAGGCCGCCCATTCACCGCAGCAGACCGTGGTGTGGGAAGAGCTCCAGGTCAGCCAGCCCGTGCCCCTGGTGTCCTGCACCGACGCCGCCACGCGCAGCCGCATCCTGCGCCTGACCGCCACGCCCGGCCCGCTGCAACTGCGCTACCGCGCCACGCTGGACATCGTTCACCACGTGGACCAGCCCGACGCGGTGTTCGAGACGCCGATCAACCAGCTGCCCACCGAGGTGCTGGCCTACATCTACCCCAGCCGCTACTGCCAGTCCGACTGCGTGACCGCCATGGCCAACCAGTTGTTTGGCCAGATGCCACCGGGCTACCGCCGCGTCGAGGCGATCCAGAACTGGGTGCAGAGCCAGGTGACGTTCGAGTCGAACACCAGCAACTCCATGACCTCGGCCATGGACACCCTCAATTCCCACAAGGGTGTGTGCCGCGACTTTGCACACCTCATGATCACCTTCTGCCGCGCGCTCAACATCCCCGCGCGTTTCACCACCGCGATCGATTTCGGCGCCGACCCGGCCCTGGGCCCGACCGACTTCCACGCCTATGTGGAGGTGTACCTGGGCCACCGCTGGTACCTGTTCGATCCGTCGGGCACCGCCATTCCCATGGGCTTTGTGCGCATCGGCACCGGGCGCGACGCCGCCGACGCTTCGTTTGCCACCATCTTCGGTCCGGTGTCGGCCCAGGCGCCGCGCATCGACATCTCGGCGCAGACCAACCCCGCCCACGGCTGGCTCATGCCGGTGCGCCGGCCCGAGGCTTTGTCCACCGACGCGTCGTTCACCTGGAACGGCGGCAACGCCACATGACCACCGCGGAGCCTTGTGGCCTAATAGCGGGTTCCGTCACTTTCGCAACTTTCTCAGGATCCAGTCATGGGCAACAAAATCGTCACCGAAGCCGACCGCAAAGCCACCCCCCGCCCCACGCCCGTCGCTGGCGTGTCGCTGACCTCCCCTGGCCGTGGTCAGCGTGTGAGCCTGGAGCGTGGTGTGGCCACCCGCAGCAAGAAAAACCCCGGCAAGCGCTCCAAAAAAGGCGGCTGACCGGTTCGGCCCTGGTGGCCGGCCTTGCTGAAATGCAAAAAGCCCGCGCAGCGGGCTTTTTGCATGGGCGCGCGGCCCAAGGGCCCCACCTCAGCGCGTGAAGCTCAGAAACCGTCCTTTGTAGGCCGTGCCGTCTTCCAGCTGGCGCCCGGCAGCCTGCATGGTGAGCACGAAGCCCAGCATGCCCATGTCGCGACCAAAGGCGGCCCGGTTGCCCCGGTCAGGGTCGACGATCACGATTTGCGCACCCACCGCGGCGTGTCGGTGGATGAAGGCGGCGAGCTGTGCGGGCTGCTGGCGTTCGTAGAGCAGGTCGCTGCCCACGATCAGGTCGAACAGACCCAGCGCCGGGTTGTCGGTGGCGGCCACACTTTCCCAGTTGCCGGCCTGGTAGGGCAGCGGCCCCAGGTCGTTCAAGAGCAGGTTGTGGCGCAGGAATTCCTCCGTCAGCGGATGCCAGTCGCTCACCGTCACATCGGCACCGCGCCGGTGCATCACCAGACTGGCCAGCGCCAGGCCCGCGCCGATCTCCAGCACGCGCAGCCCGGCCAGCGGGTGCGTGAGCATGGCCAGCGCGAGCACGCGCGATGACGGCCACACCTGCCCGAAATGCGACCAACCCGCGGAAGGCAAACCGATGTCGGCGGCGGCGTGGTGGGTGTCGTTGAACTGCTGGTCGTCGATCAGGCAGCGGAGGTGCCAGTCGGTGCCGCCGAGCGACACGGTTTCGGTCTTGACCTGGTAGCCGGGCATGGGATGTTCCCGTTGTGGCTGAGCCTCACCCTAGCAGCTGCCCTGCACAATGTCCGTACGCCACACCACGCGGCGCAATCACAGGAGTTTTCACATGGGATGGTTTTCCAAAGCGAAAGACGGCTTCTTTCTCAGCACCACCACGCCCGAGGGCATCGACCGCTCGCAGTACCTGGGTGTGGTCAACGGCGAAGCCATCATCGGCGCCAACATCTTCCGGGACATGTTCTCGTCGGTGCGCGACGTGGTGGGCGGTCGCGCCGGCGGCTACGAGCGGGCCCTCTCGGGCGCGCGCGACGCGGCCGTGGAAGACCTCATCGAGTCCGCGCGCGAGATGGGGGCCAACGCCGTGATCGGCATCGACTTCGACTACGAAGTGCTGGGGGAGACCAACGGGATGATGATGGTCGCGGTGAGTGGGACGGCGGTGAAGCTGGGCTGACCGTTCAGCCGCCGCGCAAGGCCTTCAACAGTTTTTGTCCGGCGCGCCCGCTGGCCTCCTGCCCCAGACGAGTCTGCTCCGCGCGGATCGCCACGCGGCTCTTGTCGCCCAGCATGCCGTCCACCGCGCCGATGTCGTGGCCGCGTGCGATCAGCAGTGTCTGGACTTCGCGGCGCTCGGCGCGCGAGAGGCCCGGATCGTCGGTCGGCCAGGGTGTGGTGAAGGGGCCGCCACCGCGCAGGCGGTCCGACAGGTGCGCAATCGCGAGACCATAGCTCTCGGCCGCGTTGTAGCTGTAGATCGCGTCGAAGTTGCGAAGCACCAGAAACGCCGGGCCCTGGGCTCCGGCGGGTGTCATGAGGCCGGCACTTCCGCTGGCGGGCAGGGGCGATCCGTCGACCCGCTGGAGGCCGCGTGCCGCCCAATCGCCCATGCCGCGTTTGGTGCGGCGGCCTTCACCGGTGGTGCTGAAGCCTTCGGGCAGCTTCACTTCAAACCCCCACGGTTGGCCGCTTTGCCAGCCCGCCTTGGCCAGGAAGTTGGCGGTGGACGCGAGCGCGTCGCTGGTGCTGTCCATCAGGTCGGCCTTGCCGTCGCCGTCGAAGTCCACCGCGAGGCGTTCGAACGTGCTGGGCATGAACTGCGTGTGCCCGAAGGCGCCCGCCCAGGAGCCCACCAGACGCTCAGGCGCGATGTGCCCTGCCTGCAGGATGCGCAGCGTGGCGTAGAACTCGGTGCGGAAGTAGGCCTGGCGCCGGCCAAAGCACGAGAGCGTGCCCAGCGACTGCACCAACGGTGATTTGCCGAAGGTCTGGCCGAAGTTGCTCTCCACGCCCCAGACCGCCACCACCGTGGCCGGGTCCACACCGTATTTTTCACTCACCCGAGCCAGCGTTTCGGCGTGGCGTGTGAGCATCGCGCGGCCCTCGGCCACGCGCTCCTCGTCCACCAGACCGGCCAGGTAGTCCCAGATCGCGGTGCGGAACTCGGGCTGGAAGTTGAGTTTGTCGATCACGCTCATGTCGGGCGCGAGGTTCTGCGTGTGCTGGGCGAAGGTGTCGTCGCGCACGCCGGCGGCGCGGGCCGGGGCGCGCAGGGCGTTCAGGCAGGAGTCGAACTCGGGATTGGGGGTTGGCGTGGGCGTCTGGGCCCAGACGGAAGAAGAAAGCAGGGCGGCGCCCAGGAGCAGGGAAGTTTGAAGATTCATCGCGGTGAGAGTGGGGAAAAGCGGCCGCGTTCCATGGGCCGTGTGTGCAGGTGTGAATGCGGATGCGTCAGACCGCCCAGGTGCTGCCGTGTTCGGGTACCAGCGCCTGCCAGCGCAGTTCGGCTTCGATGCGATGGCGCAGCCGGTCGGAGGCTTCCATGTCACCGTGCGTGACGAACACGCGGCGCGGCGGCTGGGGCAGGGCGCGCAGCCAGGCCATGAGCTGCCCGGCGTCGGCGTGGGCCGAGGCGGACTGGAGTTGCACCACCTCCGCACGCACCGGCAGGTCTTGCCCGTGGATGCGAAGCTGCGTGCCGCCGTTGGCCAGCGTGGCGCCGCGCGTGCCCGGCGCCTGGTAGCCGGTGAGCAGCACCATGTTGCGGTGGTCGCCCAGGTACTGCACCAGGTGGTGCAGCACGCGCCCGCCGGTGGCCATGCCGCTGGCGGCGAGGATGACCTTGGGGCCGTGCTGGCGCGCAATCGCCTTGGACTCGTCGGCCGTGCGCGTCATCTTCGCCACCAGCGCCATGGCGTGGCACTGCGCAGCGTTCAGCCGGTGCTCGCCCAGGTGGCGCGCAAACAGCTCGGTGCTGTGGATGGCCATGGGGCTGTCGAGGTAGACCGGCAGGCTGTGCGGCAACTGGCCCGAGGCCTTGAGTTCGGCGATGGCGTGCAGCAAGGCCTGCGCGCGGCCCACCGCAAACACCGGCACCACGGCCGAGCCGCCACGCGCTGCGACGCGCTGCAACGCCGGAGCGAGTTCGGCCAGCACATCTTCGTCCGGGTGGTCGCGGTCGCCATAGGTGGATTCGCACACCACCACGTCGGCCGCGGGCGGTGCGTCGGGCGCGAGCATGAGCGCGTCGTCGGGCCGACCGAGGTCGCCCGAGAACAGGATGCGCTTCCCACCCACCTCCAGCAGCAGGCTGGCCGCCCCGAGGATGTGCCCTGCGCCCGAGAACTGTGCCGTCCAGCCTTTCAGCGGCTCGAACGGTTGGTGCATGGGCACGGTGCGAAACAGCTTGAGGCTTTGCAGCGCATCGCTCTCGGTGTAGAGCGGCAGCGCGGGCGAATGTTTGGAGAAGCCCTTGCGGTTGGCAAAGGCCGCGTCTTCTTCCTGGATGTGGCCGCTGTCGGGCAACAAAATCTGCGCCAGGTCTCGCGTGGCCGGCGTGGCCCACACCTTGCCGTGAAATCCCTCCTTGGCCAGCAGCGGCAAGTAGCCGCTGTGGTCCAGGTGCGCGTGCGTCAGCAACACGGCGCCGATGTGGTTGGGCAACACCGGCAGCGGGTCGCGGTTGCGCAGGCGCAGCTGTTTGTAGCCCTGGAACAGACCGCAGTCGACCAGCAGGCTCTGGCCGTCGTGCTCGACCAGGTGCTTGGAGCCGGTGACGGTGCCGGCGCCGCCGAGAAATCGGATGTGTACGCTCATGCGGGGCATCTTACGCCCCGCTCTTTGATCACTCAGTTCAGGGCCGCATCGAGGAGCAGCATGAAGATGAAGCCCGCCAGCAGGGTGGCCGTGGCCATGGTCTCGAACCCGTTGCGGTGCGTCTCGGGAATGATCTCGTGGCTCACCACGAACAACATCGCGCCCGCCGCGAGCGCGAGACCCAGTGGGTAGAACGCCGGCACGCTGCCCAGCACCGCCAGCCCGACGATGGCACCCAGCGGCTCGGCCAGGCCGGTGAGCGCGGCCACGCCCCAGGCCTGCGTCGCGCTGCGTCCCAGCGTGCGCAAGGCCATGGCGACGATCAGGCCTTCGGGCATGTTCTGCAGGCCGATGGCCAGGGCCACGGAAGCGCCCGCCTGCGTGCCACCCGCACCGTCCACCCCGGCGTAGGCTGCGCCCACCGCCAGGCCTTCGGGCACGTTGTGAATCAGGATGGCCAGCACCATCAGCTTGGCGCGTTGCACCGCGGCGTTGTCGGGCTGAGCGCCCCAGGCCCCGGTGTGGCCGAGCGCCGCCGGGGGCAGCACCGCGTGTTCGTGCGGCGTGAAGCGGTCGATCGCCAGCATCAGGCCCATGCCCAGCATCAGACCCACGCCGCTGAGCGCGGCGGCGCCCGTGGCCGCGCCGGTCATGCCGGCCAGCAGCGTGCGACCGGCCTCCAGCGAGGGCAGCAGCAAGGCAAAGATGGCCGCGGCCAGCATGATGCCGGCCGAAAACGACATCAGAGCCGCCTCCTGCAACTTGCTCACCCGCTGCACCAGAAACACCGGCAGCGCACCCACAGCCGTGGCCACCGCAGCCAGCAGGGAGGCCTGCACACCGGCGGCCATGGCGCTGCCGTTCTCGGCGGCCGTCCACCACGCGCGGGTGGGCGCCCAGAAGGTGCTCAGCGCGGCCAGGCCCGCCATCACCAGCAGGCCAGCGCCCAAGGCCAGGAGCGCGTTGCGCAGCGCGTGGGCGGGCACCTGCAGATCGAATTCCTGCATTTGGGCCCAGACGGGGCGGACTTGTCGAATGAGGGCTGTCATGGGGTGCCTGCGGATGGTCTCGGAAGTCGAGAGTTTGACAAAAACTATCGATTCAGGCCAATCGATGTTGACAATGAGGGAGATAGGGGCGCGGACGCGGGCCCGATACAGTGCGGGAGCGCCCTCGAGAGCACCACCACAGGAGAAGATCCCCATGAAACCGCGCAGCCGAGTCCGAACCCTGGCTTTGGCCTTGGGGCTGTTGGCCGTGCTGCTGGCCGTTCCTGCCGTGCTGGTGTCGGCCTGGGCGTGGGCCAAAGCCCGGATGCCGTACAACGAAGAGGGCCTGCATTTCGACGGACTGGTGGTTCACCACGCGGGGAGCGAATACGTGTACGCGGCGGTGGCCTTGGTGCTCTGGCTGCTGGTGGGTTTGGCAATTTGGGGTGCTCGCCGCGCGCAGCAGCGCTAGGTGGAACACCACAAGAAAAAAGCGACGCCACGGCGTCGCTTTTTTCAGGGGGAAGACCGCCGTCAGCTGAAGAACGACTTCGCCTTCTCGAACCAGCCCTTGTCGTTCGGGCTGTGCTTGTGGCCGCCCTTCTTGAACGACTCGTCCAGCTCCTTGAGCAGCTTGCGCTGGTGCTCCGTGAGCTTGATCGGGGTTTCCACCGCCACGTGGCAGTACAGGTCGCCAGGGTAGCTGCTGCGCACGCCTTTGACGCCCTTGCCGCGCAGGCGGAAGGTCTTGCCGCTCTGGGTGCCTTCGGGCAGGTCGATGGTGGCCTTGCCCGCGAGCGTGGGCACGTCGATTTCACCGCCGAGTGCGGCCACCGTCATGCTCACCGGCACCTGGCAGTGCAGGTCGTCGCCCTCGCGCTCGAAGATGTCGTGCTTGCGCAGGCGCACTTCGATGTAGAGGTCGCCCGACGGACCGCCGTTCTGGCCGGGTTCGCCGTTGCCGGTGCTGCGGATGCGCTGGCCGTCGTCGATGCCGGCGGGGATCTTGATCTCCAGCGTCTTCTGCTTCTTGATCTTGCCCTGGCCGTGGCAGGTGGTGCAGGGCTCGGGAATGAGCTTGCCGGTGCCGCTGCACTGCGGGCAGGTCTGCTGCACGCTGAAGAAACCCTGGCGCATCTGCACCGAGCCCTGGCCGTGGCAGGTGCTGCAGGTCTTCACGCTGGTGCCGGGCTTGGCGCCGGTGCCGCTGCAGGTTTCGCAGTCGTCCCAGCTCGGGATGCGGATCTGCGTGTCCTTGCCGCCGGCCGCTTCTTCGAGCGAGATTTCCATGGCGTACGACAGGTCGGCGCCACGGTAAACCTGGCGGCCGCTGCGCTGGCCGCGCGCGCCACCGAAGATGTCGCCAAAGATGTCGCCGAACGACTCGGAGAAGCCGCCAAAGCCTTCAGCGCCGGCCGCGCCACCGCGCAGGTTCGGATCCACGCCGGCGTGGCCGTACTGGTCGTACGCCGCTTTCTTCTGTGGGTCGGACAGCATCTCGTAGGCTTCTTTCGCCTCCTTGAAGCGCTCTTCCGCCGCCTTGGCCGCATCGCCCTGGTTGCGGTCGGGGTGGTGCTTCATCGCGAGCTTGCGATACGCCTTCTTGATTTCTTCGTCGCCGGCGTTCTTGGGGACGCCGAGCACTTCGTAAAAGTCGCGTTTGGCCATGGTGTTTGGGGTTCGGTTGGAACACAAACGCCGCGGCAGGTTGCCCTGACGCGGCGGATGATCGAAAGGGCTCAGCCGATCAGGACTTCTTCACTTCCTTGACTTCGGCATCGACCACATCGTCGTCGTTCGCCTTGCTGCTGCCTTGCGAGGCGCTCTCCGCATTCGCGGTGGCGGCCTGCTCGGCCTGCGAGGCGGCGTACACCTTCTCGCCCAACTTCTGGCTCGCGGTCATCAGCGCTTCGGTCTTGGCTTCGATGGCTTCCTTGTCTTCGCCCTTGGCCGCTTCTTCCGCGTCTTTCAAGGCGGCTTCAATGGCTTCCTTCTCGGCGGCTTCGAGTTTGTCGCCGTGTTCGCCCAGGCTCTTCTTCACGCTGTGCACCATGGCCTCGGCCTGGTTGCGTGCCTGCACGAGTTCGACCTTTTTCTTGTCGTCGGCGGCGTTGAGCTCGGCGTCTTTCACCATCTGCTGGATCTCGGCCTCCGACAGGCCCGAGTTCGCCTTGATGGTGATCTTGTTTTCCTTGCCGGTGCCCTTGTCCTTGGCGCCCACGTGCAGGATGCCGTTGGCATCGATGTCGAACGACACCTCGATCTGCGGCATGCCGCGCGGCGACGCCGGGATGCCTTCGAGGTTGAACTCGCCCAGCAGCTTGTTGCCGGAGGCGATCTCACGCTCGCCCTGGAACACCTTGATGGTCACGGCCGGCTGGTTGTCTTCGGCGGTCGAGAAGGTCTGCGCGAACTTGGTCGGGATCGTGGTGTTCTTCTGGATCATCTTGGTCATGACGCCGCCCATGGTCTCGATGCCCAGGCTCAGCGGGGTCACGTCGAGCAGCAGCACGTCCTTGCGGTCACCCGACAGCACCTGGCCCTGGATGGCGGCACCCACGGCCACCGCTTCGTCGGGGTTCACGTCCTTGCGTGGCTCCTTGCCGAAGAACTCCTTCACCTTCTCCTGCACCTTGGGCATGCGGGTCATGCCGCCGACCAGGATCACGTCGTGAATGTCGGAGGCGCTGATGCCGGCGTCCTTGATGGCCATGCGGCAAGGCGCGATCGTGCGTTCGATCAGCTCTTCCACCAGGGCTTCGAGCTTGGCGCGCGTGAGCTTGATGTTCAGGTGCTTCGGGCCCGAGGCATCGGCGGTGATGTAGGGCAGGTTCAGGTCGGTGGCGGCCGAGCTGGACAGCTCGATCTTGGCCTTCTCGGCGGCTTCCTTCAGGCGCTGCAGGGCGAGCACGTCTTTCGACAGGTCAACGCCTTGTTCTTTCTTGAACTCGCCAATGATGTAGTCGATGATGCGCTGGTCGAAGTCTTCGCCGCCCAGGAAGGTGTCGCCGTTGGTGGAGAGCACTTCAAACTGCTTCTCGCCATCGACGTCGGCAATCTCGATGATGGACACGTCGAACGTGCCGCCACCCAGGTCGTAGACAGCGATCTTGCGGTCGCCCTTTTCCTGCTTGTCCAGGCCGAAGGCCAGGGCCGCGGCGGTGGGCTCGTTGATGATGCGCTTGACGTCCAGACCGGCGATGCGGCCGGCGTCCTTGGTGGCCTGGCGCTGCGCGTCGTTGAAGTACGCGGGCACCGTGATCACGGCCTCGGTCACCGGCTCGCCCAGGTAATCCTCGGCGGTTTTCTTCATCTTGCGCAGGATGTCGGCAGACACTTGCTGGGCCGAGATCTGCTTGCCGCGCACTTCCACCCAGGCGTCGCCGTTGTCGGCCGCCACGATGGAGTAGGGCATCAGGTTGATGTCCTTCTGCACTTCCTTCTCGGTGAACTTGCGGCCGATCAGGCGCTTGATCGCGTACAGCGTGTTGCGCGGGTTGGTCACGGCCTGGCGCTTGGCCGAGGCGCCCACCAGCACTTCGCCGTCTTCCTGGTAAGCCACGATCGACGGCGTGGTGCGTGCACCTTCCGAGTTCTCGATCACCTTGGTGGTGTTGCCTTCCATGATGGACACGCACGAGTTGGTGGTGCCCAGGTCAATGCCGATGATTCGTCCCATGTTGTGACTCCGTGTAGAAAAAGATTGTTGAAAACGATGTGGATGAGGTGTGGATAAGTCGGTCTCTTTTCAAGAGCGCGACCGCACCGAAAACTTATTTGGGCGCGGTCACCGTGACCAGGGCCGGGCGCAGCACGCGATCGGCGATGGAATAGCCCTTTTGCAGGACGCTCACCACGGTGTTGGGCTCCTGGTCGGCCGGCACCATGCTGATGGCCTGGTGCTGGTGCGGGTCGAATTTGGTCGAACCCGGCGGGTTGATTTCCAGCACGCGGTGACGCTCCAGCGCGCTCTTGAGCTGCTTGAGCGTGGCCTCGGACCCTTCGCGCAGCTGTTCGCGCGTGGCCTCCGTGATGGCCAGGCCGGCTTCCAGGCTGTCGGCCACCGGCAGCAGGCTCTCGGCAAAACTCTCCACCGCGAACTTGCGCGACTTGCTGATTTCTTCTTCAGCGCGGCGGCGGGTGTTCTCGGCCTCGGCCTTGGCGCGCAGGAACTGCTCGGCCAGATCGGCGTTTTGCGCCTTGAGCGTGGCGACCTCGTGGCTCAGGGCATTGATGGCCTCCGCCTCGGCCACCGCGGCGGCCGCCATCGCCTCTTCCGGGCTCATGGGCGCGCTGGTGTCCGGGGAAGCGTTGTCGGCGGGCTGTTGGTCTTGGCTCATGGCAATGAATGGAAAAGTTCGTGAAAAAGGTGGGCAACGCTGGCCGCAAGCAGGCACATGGGGGCGGTGAGCGGGGTTTCAAGGAGGCGACAGGCGTTTGGCGGATCGGGCCCCACAATCGGCCCCTCTCCAACCGACGACTCAACAGGTAGAACCCATGAAACTCTTTCGCCACGGACCGGCTGGTGCCGAGAAACCCGGTCTGATCGACGTCAGCGGCACGCTGCGCGACCTCACGGGTGTGGTGGCCGACATCCACCCGGCGACGCTGGGGCGTGATTCTATGGCCCGGCTGGCCGCGCTCGATCCGACCGGCCTGCCGGCGGTCCCGCCGGGCACGCGTCTGGGCGCCTGCGTGGGTGGTGTGGGCAACGTGATCGGCATCGGCCTGAACTACGCCGACCACGCGGCCGAGGCCGGCCTGAAGGCGCCGGGCCAGCCGATCGTGTTCAACAAGCACAGCGGTGCCATCTGTGGTCCCTTTGACGATGTGTGGCTGCCGCCAGGCGCGCAAAAGCTCGACTGGGAAGTGGAGCTGGGCATCGTGATCGGCCGGCGCGCCTTCCACGTGAGCGAAGACCAGGCCCTGGACTTCGTGGCCGGCTTCTGCCTGGTCAACGACGTGTCCGAGCGTGCTTACCAGATGGAATATGAAGGTCAGTGGGCCAAGGGCAAGAGCTACCCCACGCACTGCCCCATCGGCCCCTGGCTGGTCACGCCCGACGAACTGGGCGACCCGCAGGACGTGGACCTGTGGCTCGACGTGAACGGCGAACGCCGCCAGACCGGCAACACCCGCACCATGATCTTTGGCGTGAAGACCATCGTGAGCTACCTCTCGCGCTTCATGGCCTTGCAGCCCGGTGACGTGATTCCCACCGGCACGCCGCCCGGCGTCGGCATGGGCCACAAGCCGCCGGTGTATTTGAAGGCCGGGGATGTGATGACGCTGGGCGCGCGGGGCCTGGGCGAGCAGCGCCAGACCGTGGTGGCCGCTCCCGCCGCTTGATCAGGCGCCCGGCTGGTGGGGTGTGGCGCTGGCCGCCACACGCGCCTGCTGGTGCGCCCACCGAGTAGCGAACTGCTGAACATCGCTCAGGCGGCGCGCCAGTTCGGCGCCTTGCGTGGTGAGCCGGTAGCCGTGGCCGCTGTGGTCCACCAGGCGCGCTGCACGCAGTTCCTTGATGCGGGTGTTCAAGGTGTTGGGGGTCACACCGCCCACGCTGTCCTGCAGCAGGCGAAAGGTCTGGGGGTGGCCGTCCGAGAGTGCCCAGATCACCCGCATGGCGTAGCGCGATTCGAGCAGGTCGAAGAGCTGGATCACGGCTGCGTTGTCCTTGGCACTCATGCGGATTCTCCTGGGGGCTCTGGCAACGGCCCGTAAGGAGGACTATAGGGACGAAGCTTGGCTGCTACCAGTTTGCTAGCTGCGTGCGCCGCAGCAATGTGGCGCAAAGGCCGACGCTACGGACTTACCCGGATTGTCAGGCGCCGGTGCGACGGTAGACCTTGCGCAGCAAGCCGCTGAGCGTCTGCAGCTCGGTCGGGGTAAGCGCGTTCGTGGCTTCCTGTTCCAGGTCGGTCGCTGTCCTCTGGGCCTGGATGTGCAGGCGCTGGCCGGCCAGGGTCAGGTGCAGGCCCTGGGCACGTCGGTCGGTGGGGTGGGGCTGGCGTTCGATCAGGCCGCGCTTGTGCAGGGCCTTGACCATGCCCACGAGGTTGGGCGGCAGGATGTCGAGCGCCGCGCAAATCTGGCGCGAGGTGACGCCGGGGTTGTGCGCGATCACGGTGAGTACCGAAAAGTCCACCGGGCGCAGGTCGTAAGGTGCCATGCGGCGCAGGAACAGCGAAATGATGGTGAGTGCTGCGCGTCGGGCGTTGTAGCCCAGCAGGGTCTCCAGGTACGCCGTGTCGACCTCGGGCGCATCGCTCGCCCCGCTGCCCGTGGCGCCATCGCCCAGCAGGCCCTCGCCCGTGTCTTTCTTGCGCGGACCGCGGGGGCGGCGCATGGCGTTGGCGGTGGAGGTCTCGGGCATCCTCAGAGCATAGCCGCCTGTGGCTGCCTGGCCGACAAGGCGTTGCTCATCATGGCCATGCGCAAGTCGAACTCGGGCCAAACCCAGCGCCAGAAGGCTGCGTGCGCGATGGGGTCCGCGCCGGGCTTGGCCGCCATGCGGTCCCAGGCCCAGGCCATGAGCAGCAGGGCCAGCGCGCGCAAGAAATCGTCGGCCAGCCAGAAGGGCAGGTCTGGCGCCGAGTGGGAATCTCCGCTGCGCGGCAGCACCTGTTCGCGCACGAAGGCGCTGAAGGCCTGCATGGCTTGCCGGGTGCGCGGGCTTTGCCCGACGTCGTCCGCGAGTTCGGCCAGCAGCGCGGTCAGCGTGGCCGCCCCGTCGGGGAGGGTCTTGCGCACCAGCAGGTCAATGGCCTGGATCTCGTTCGTGCCCTCGTAGATCATGGCCACGCGCGCGTCGCGCACGTGCTGCTCGATGCCCCATTCGCGCACATAGCCGTGGCCGCCGAACACCTGCAGGCAGGCGCTGGCTCCGGCAAAGGCCTGCTCGGTCCAGGCCGACTTGAGCACCGGTGTGACCAGGCTGCACCAGCGCGCGGCGGCTTCGCGGCGCAGGGCTTCGGGATGGTGCTTTTGCAGGTCGAGTTCAATCGCCGTGCGGTAAGCGATCACGCGGCCGGCGTCGATCCAGGCGCGCTGGGTGGCCAGGATGCGCTGAATCGCCGGGTGCATCGCGATCGCGTCTGCGTGGCCAGCCTTGCTGGTGCTGCCCGGTGCGCGCATCTGCCGGCGCTCCTGTGCATAGGCGTTCGCCTTCTGCCACGCGGCGTCGAGCAGGCCGATGCCCTGCAGGCCCACCAGCAGGCGCGCGGCGTTCATCATCACGAACATCGCGGTCAGGCCTTTGCCGGGTTCGCCCACCAGGGAAGCGGCGGCTTCGTCAAACCGCATCACGCACGTCGGGCTGGCGTGGAGGCCCATCTTTTCTTCGATGCGCTCGCAGTGAACGGCCGACCGGGTTCCATCGGGTTCGAACTTGGGTACCAGAAACAGCGAGAGCCCCTTGGGGCCGGGCGGCGCATCGGGCAGGCGCGCGAGCACCAGGTGTACGATGTTGTCGGTGAGGTCGTGTTCGCCACCGGAGATGAAGATCTTGGTGCCGCTGAGCGCAAAACGACCGTCGGCCAGCGGCACGGCCCTGGTCTGCACCAGGCCGAGGTCGCTGCCCGCGTGCGGCTCGGTCAGGCACATGGTGGCCAGCCACTCCCCGCTGGCCAGCTTGGGCAGGTAGCGGGCCTTCAGCCCGTCGCTGGCGTGGTGGCGGATGCATTCATAGGCGCCGTGCAGCAGGCCGGGCGCCATCGTCCAACCGTGGTTGGCGGCGTTGAGCATCTCGTGCAGCACCGCCTCCAGCACCGTGGGCAGGCCCTGCCCGCCGTCTTCCAAAGCGCAAGCCAGCGAGGGCCAACCCGCTTGCCAGAACGCCTGGTACGACGCCCGAAAACCCGGCGGCATCGTGACCGCGCCCGCTGCCCACTGCGCGCCGGTCTCGTCGCCGCTGCGGTTGAGCGGTGCCACCACCTCGCCAACAAATTTGCCCGCTTCCACCAGCACCTGCTGCAGCAGCTCGGCGTCGAAGTCGGGGAAGGCGGGCAGGGCAGCGAGTTGTTGGCTCGCGCCCAGCACGCTGTCCAGGATGTGGCGGCTGGCTTCGGGTTGCGGCTCGTAGGCGTTCATGACCGGCGCGCTGTGTTCAAGACTCGGCGGTGAAGCCGATCTTCTTGACCAGCGGACCCCAGAACTCGAAGTAGTACTGCATGCTCTTGGCCATGTCTTCGGGGCTGCCACCCACCGGCACCAGGCCCGAGAGGGCGAGCGAATCGATGACCGACTTTTCTTTCAGCGCGGCGTTGATCGCGGTGTTGGCGTTCATCACCACGGCCGCAGGCGTTTTGGCCGGCGCGTAGAAGCCGAACCACTCTTCCACCACGAGGTCGGGGAAACCTTGTTCGGCAAAGGTCGGCACTTCGGGCACGAAGGGCGACCGGGTCTTGCCCGAGGTGGCGATGATGCGCAGCTTGCCCGCGCGGTGGTTGGCCAGAAAGTCACCGTGCGGCGTGACCATGCTCGCGAGCTGGCCGCCGATCACGTCGGTGATGCCGGGAATGGAACCGCGGTACGGCACGTGTTTGAGGTCCACACCGCTCTCCAGTCCGAGCAGCGCGCCCAGGAAGTGGGGCGTGGAGCCGGCGGCGGGCGAGCCGTAGTTGGCGTCCTTGGGGTTGGCCTTGGCCCAGGCCAGGTAGTCCTTCACCGTTTTCACCGAGGCCGGCACCATCGGGCCCACCGCCAGACCGTGGGTGAGCAGGGAGGCCATGCACACCGGGGTGAGGTCCTTGAACGGGTCGTAACTCAGCTGTTTGTAGATGTGCGGGTAGATCGACATCATCGAATACGGCGTGAGCAACAGCGTGGCGCCATCGGGTGCCGCGTTCTTCACCGTTTCCACCGCGATGCGGCCGGCCGCGCCGGTCTTGTTCTCCACCACGGCGGCGTTCTTCGTGTAGACGCTCCCACCCAGCTTCTCGCCGATGCGTCGGCTGGTCACGTCGGCGCTGCCGCCCGCAGGAAAGCCGTTGACGATCTTCACCTGCTCCAGGCCTTGTGCACGGGCGGTCTGCAGGCCGAGCGAGCCCAGCAAAGTGGTGGCGGCGGTGGCCTGGATGAATTGGCGGCGTGTGCGCATGGGTGTCTCCTTCTGGGTGGTTGGGAAAGGGCTGCGAATACGGGGGCAGACAGCAGGGGTCAGGTACAGAGTGCCTTGATGTCTTCGGGCACGGGAATGGCCTTGATGCGGTCGGGCGCTTCGGGCGGGTGGATCACGAAGGCGCGGGTTTCGGTGCCTTCGCACAACACGTCATCGCCACGTTTGACCACGTGCTTGTGCATGAACACCTTCTCGCGCCACTCGGTCACGCTGGTGTGGATCTGCAGGCGCTCGCCGTAGGTGGCAGGGCGCATGAACTTGGTGTGGATCTCCAGCAGCGGCGTGCCCACAATGCCGCGCGTCTTCACCAGTTCGCGCCAGGGCGGCACGCCGTTCTTCACAAAAAAGTTCAGCGAGGACGCGTCCATCCACTTGGAGAAATTGGGAAAGAACACGATGCCGGCCGGGTCGCAGTCGCCGAACATCACGTCCACCTCAAAGACGACCACTTTGCTCATCGGGGCGCCATTCTCAAAGCACCGTCGAGGCGAATGACTTCGCCGTTCAGGTGGGTGTTGGTCACGATGTGCGCCGCCAGCGATGCGAATTCTTCGGGCTTGCCCAGGCGCGGCGGGAACGGGATGCTCGCCGCCAGCGACGCCTGCACCGGCTCGGGCAAGGTGCGCATGAGCGGCGTGCTGAACAGGCCGGGCGCGATGGTGCAGACGCGGATGCCGTGCTGTGCGAGATCGCGCGCCATCGGCAGCGTCATGCCCACGAGACCGCCCTTGGAGGCGCTGTAGGCCTGCTGGCCCACCTGGCCGTCGAACGCGGCCACGCTCGCGGTGAACACCATCACGCCGCGCTCGCCGTCTTCCAGTGGCTCCAGCTTGGCGCAGGCCGCTGCAAAGAGGCGGCTGGCGTTGTAGGTGCCGATCAGGTTGACGTTGATCACCTTGGCGAAGTCTTCCAGCGGTGCGGCCGAGCCGTCCTTGCCGACCACGCGTTTGGCGCTGCCGATGCCGGCGATGTTCATGAGGATGCGGGCCGGGCCGTGGGCGGCCGCGGCCGAGTCCATGGCGGCCTGCAGGCTCTCGGTGTTGGTGATGTCGCAGTGGCAAGCAATACCGCCGATCTCGCTGGCCACGCGTTGGGCGTTGTCCAGGTTCACGTCGAGCACGGCGACCTGGGCGCCCTGGCGCGCGAGTTCGCGCGCGGTGGCTTCGCCCAGGCCCGAGCCACCGCCGGTGATGAGGGCGGCGTGTCCTTGAATGTTCATGGTCAGGTTCTTCCTTGTTTCAAGCGGATGTGTTTTCGATGAGCAGTGCCATGCCCTGGCCACCGCCCACGCAGGCGCTGGCGATGCCGTAGCGCTGGCCGCTGCGCTGCAGTTCGCGCGCCAGCGTGAGGGTGAGGCGCACGCCGGTGGCCGCGAGCGGGTGGCCCAGGGCGATGGCGCCGCCGTTGACATTGAGACGGTCCAGGTCCATGCCCAGTTCACGCGCCACGGCCAGCGTCTGTGCGCCTTGCGCTTCGTTCACTTCGAAGCGGGCGATGTCGGCCAGCGTGAGCCCGGTGCGCTCCAGCAGCAGGCGGATGGCGGGTGCCGGGCCGATGCCCATGATCTCGGGCGGCACGCCCACGGCCGACGCGGCGACCACGCGGGCCAGTGGCTGCTTGCCATTCGCTTTGGCGTAGGCGCCAGAGGCGACCACGCAGGCCGCCGCTGCATCCACCAGCGCCGAGCTGTTGCCACCGGTCTGCACCCCGCCTTCAAACACCGCGCGCAGCTTGGCCAGCACCTCCACCGGCGAGATGCGCGGGTGGGTGTCGGTGGCCACCTCGGTGAGCTTGCCTTGCAGCTTGATGCCGCGCGGCTGGTAACCCGCGAGTTCGAATTTTTCGCTGATCACGGAGATGATCTCGCCCGCCAGAAAACCACTTTCCTGCGCGGCCACGGCCTTGGCGAAGGAAGCGGAGGCGAACGCGTCCACCTCCCCGCGGGTGATGCCGTACTTCGTCGCCAGGTTCTCGGCGGTCTGGATCATGTTGATGCCGGCCGCCGGGTCCTTGAGCGCTTCCCACATGTAGTCCTTGAAGCCCACCGGTGCACCCAGCTTGAAGCCGGTGCGGTGGTCGAAGGCGGCGATCGGGTTGCGGGTCATGTTCTCGGTGCCCACCACCAGCGCAGCGTCGCACGCGCCACCCTGGATGTGTTCACCGGCCTGGCGGAACAGCTCGAAGCCGGTGCCGCAGATGCGCTGCGCCATGATGGCCGGCACCTCCACCGGCACGCCGGCGTACAGGCCGATGTGGCGCGGCAGGAAAAACTGGTCAAAGTCGCCGGGCGCCATGTTGCCCGCGATCACCGAGCCGATGTGGTCGCCCGGCACGCCGGCGCGGGCCAGGGCCTCGCGTGCGGCCTTGATGCCAAGGTCGGTGGGCGAGATGTGGCCGAGCGCGCCACAGTAGTCGACCATGGGCGTGCGCACGCCGGCCAGCAGCCAGACGTCGTCGAAAGCATTGAAAAATCCGCGGGTTGCCATGGTGTGTTTACTCGGGTTTGAGGATGGCGTGCAGGCCATCGCTGTGCAGCAGGGCGACGGTTTCGGCGCGGTGGGCCAGCACGGCGCGCTGGTTGATCGAGCCCTTGTCGGTCACTTCGCCGCGGTCGATGGTGGGTGGGTCGGCCAGCAGGCACAGGCGTGCGATGCGGCTGGCACTGCCGGTGGATGTCTTGGCGAGTTCGGTGACCACACGCTGGAAGTGGGCCAGCACCGGCGCGCTGTTGAGCACGTCGTGCATCGGTGCGTCGGACGGCAGGCCGGCCAGTGTTCGCACCAGCGGCGTGGGGAACACCATGGCGCCGACCTCCTTCATGTCCAGGCCGGTGAGCACCACGTCCTGGATGTAAGGCGCGCCGGCCGCGATGATTTTCGCGCGCAGCGGGCCCACGCTCACAAAGGTGCCGGTGGCGAGCTTGAAGTCTTCGGCGATGCGACCGTCGAATTTCAGCCCGAGGTGGATGTCGGTCTCGTCGATCCACTTCACCGCGTCGCCGGTCTTGAAGAAGCCTTCTTCATCGAAGGCCTCGGTTGTCTCGGCCGGCATGCGCCAGTAGCCGGGTGTGATGTTGGGGCCCTTGTAGCGCACCTCGGTCTTGCCGCCGGCGTCCACCAGCTTGAGTTCCAGGCCCGGCGTGGGCAGGCCGAGGTCGCCCGCTTTCACGTTGGGGCTGGTCACAAAAATGCCGAAGGGGCCGGACTCGGTCATGCCCAGACCGGTGCCCATGACAATGCGTTCGCCGATCTCTGTTTCCTGTGCCGTGTGCAGGGCGTCCCACACCGGCTGCGCCAGCGACGCACCGGCGTAAAAAAACATCTGTACGCGCGAGAGCAAGGTCTTGCGCAGCGCATCGTCGGTCTTCATCGCGTTGGCAATCGCCTCGAAGCCGGTGGGCACGTTGAAGTACACCGTGGGCGCGATCTCGCGCAGGTTGCGCAGCGTCTCGGCCATGAGCGCGGGCGTGGGTTTGCCATCGTCAATGAAGAGTGTGCCGCCGTGGAACAGCACCATGCCCACGTTGTGGTTGCCACCGAAGGTGTGGTTCCAGGGCAGCCAGTCCACCAGCACCAGCGGGCTCTCGGCCAGCACCGGCATCGACGCCACCATCTGCTGCTGGTTGGCGCACCACATGCGCTGCGTGTTGATCACGGCCTTGGGCATCTTGGTCGAGCCCGAGGTGAAGAGGAACTTGACGATGGTGTCCGCTCCGGTGGCGGCCATGGCGGCATCCACCGCGGGCGTGGGCTCGGTGGCCAGCAGCGCGGTGAATGGCGTGGTGGCGCGGCCGGGCACGGAGCCTTCGGTGGTCACCAGCTCCACGCCCTCGCCCAGCGTGGCCAGCATGGCGCGGCTGTAGCGGCCCGCGTCGCTGGCGAACACCAGGCCGGGCGTGAGCGTCTTCACCACGTGGTGCAGCTTGTCGAAGTCCTGGCTCACCAGCGAATAGGCGGGCGAGGTGGGGCAGTAGGCGATGCCGGCGTAGACGCAGCCCAGCGCGAGCAGCGCGTGCTCAAGATCGTTCTCGCTCAGGATCAGCACCGGGCGTTCGGCCGACAGGCCACGGTTGAGCAGCCCCTGGCCGATGCGGCGCGCGGCGTCGAGTGCCTGCGCGAACGTGATGTGGCGCCAGTCGCCGGTGCTGCCGTCGGCGTTCTTGCTGCGGCGCGCGAACACGGTCTGGTCGGGGCGCGTCTTGGCCCAGTGCACCAGCCGGTCGGTGATGCGATCGGGGAAGGGTGGCAGGTCCTGGTTGGCGCGCAGGTAGTGCGTGCCCTGGGCACCGTCGCGCAGGGTGGCTCGCGTGACGCCAAACTTCAGGGGGCGGTAGCGGGCCATGGTCGGGTTCTGGCTCATGGCGCTCAGTCCTTGCTGACTTTCGCGGCGCGGCCTTCCAGGAAAGCGCGCACGCGGTTTTTCGCTTCGGGGTCGCTCTGTGCGATGGCGGCCATCATGGCTTCGGTGAGGTAGCCCTGGTCGGCCGGTTGTTCGGCGATGCGCGGCAGCGCGTGCATCAGCGCGTAGTTGGTCAGCGGTGCGTTCTGTGCGATGCGGGCGGCCAGCTCCATGGCCTTTTCCAGCGCTGTGCCCTGGGGAACCAGGTACTGCGTGAGGCCCACGCGCTCGGCTTCGGGCGCTTTGTAGACGCGGCCGGTGAACATCATGTCGGCCATGCGCGCGGCACCGATCAGGCGCGGAATGCGCACCGAACCACCGCCGCCCACGAAGATGCCGCGCGAGCCTTCGGGCAGCGCGAAGAAGGCGGACTCGTCGGCCACGCGGATGTGGCAGGTGCTGGCCAGCTCCAGGCCGCCACCCACCACCGCGCCGTGGAGTGCCGCCACCACCGGCACCGGACCGTACTGCACGCACTCCAGCGCGCTGTGCCACATGCGCGAATGGTGCAGGCCCTGGCCGGCGTCGCGTTCGCTGAGTTCGGACAGATCGAGGCCGGCGCAGAAGTGGTCGCCGCTGCCGTGGATGACGGCGGCGCGCACGCCGTGCGGCATGGCCTGGAACATGTCGCGGATGGCCAGGATCAGGCCGTCGTTGAGTGCGTTGCGCTTGGCGGGGCGGTTGAGCGTGATGACCGCGATTTCGCTGGATGCGCCCTGCAGGCTCAGGCTGATGTCGGTGGAATGGATGGGCATGTCGGGTGTCGGCGGCGGCCGCTGGTTCGGGGTTTTTGCGCTTGAATCGAGGGCTGATTATGGTTATAAACAATAACCAAAACAAGCCAAAGCCGTCCGCCCAACCCCCGTGTTTTCCCTAGGTTGGGCCGGTCGCTCAACCGCACCGAGAGAGCCATCGATGGACCACCAGAACCTCATCGCGATCGACATCCACACGCACGCCGAAGTGAGTTGCCGCAACCCCTTCGACCACTACGGCGAGGAGTACGACCGCGCAGCCGACAAGTTCTTCGGCAGCGACCGCCGGCCGACGATTGCCGAGACGGTGGCCTACTACCGCGAACGCAAGCTCGGCCTGGTGATGTTCACCGTGGACAGCGAGTCCCAACTGGGCCGGCGGCGCATCCCGAACGAAGAGATCGCGCAGGCCGCGCGCGAGAACAGCGACATGATGGTGGCCTTCGCCAGCATCGACCCGCACAAGGGCAAGATGGGTGCGCGCGAGGCCGAGCGGCTGATTCAGGAGGAGGGCATCAAGGGCTTCAAGTTCCACCCCACGGTGCAGGGCTACCACCCCCACGACAAGATGGCCTGGCCGATCTACGAGGTGATCAACGCGCACCAGCTGCCCGCGATCTTCCACACCGGGCACAGCGGCATTGGCTCGGGCATGCGCTGCGGTGGTGGCCTGCGGCTGGAGTACAGCAACCCCATGCACCTGGACGACGTGGCGATCGATTTCCCCGACATGCAGATCGTCATGGCGCACCCCAGTTTTCCGTGGCAGGACGAAGCACTCAGCGTGGCCACGCACAAGCCCAATGTGTGGATCGACCTGAGCGGCTGGAGCCCGAAGTACTTTCCCAAACAGCTGGTGCAGTACGCCAACACGCTGCTGAAAGACCGCGTCCTGTTCGGCAGCGACTTTCCACTCATCACACCCGAGCGCTGGATGAAGGACTTCGAGGTGGCGGGTTTCAAGCCCGAGGTGATGCCCGGCATCCTGAAGGGCAACGCGGTGCGTTTGCTCGGCTTGTCATGAACGCGTTCGCATCGCTCGCCGACATCGAGGCGCTGGAGCGTGCGCCGCTGGCCCACGCGGCGCCTCACCGCACGCCGTACGAACTCATTCGTGCCACGGCCGAACGCTTCCCCGACCGCGAAGCGTTCACCTTTCTGCCCGACGCGTCGCTCGACACAGCGCCGCAGCGTGTCACTTTCCGTGAGCTGCTGGCCCACATCCACCGCGCGGCCAATGCCTTTCGCGCGCTCGGTGTGCATGCGGCAGACACCGTGGCCATGCTCGTGCCCAACACGCCCGAGGCGCACGCCGTGCTGTGGGGCGCGCAGCTGGCGGGCCGTGTGTGCCCGATCAACTTTTTGCTGCAACCCGACCACATCGCAGCCCTCCTGCAGGCCTCGGGTGCCCAGGTGCTGGTGGCCCTGGGGCCCAACGCTGAACTGGCGGTGTGGCCCACGGCCTTGGCCGTGCAGGCGTTGCACACCACCACCACCCTGGTGCCCATCACCGTGAACGAGGCGGTGCCCGGCACGCCCTCGCTGCAGGACCTCATGGCCGCGCAGCCCGACCGCCTCACGTTCGAACCCGACCTGAACCCCGACCGGGTGGTGGCGCTGTTTCACACCGGCGGCACCACCGGCGCGCCCAAGCTCGCGCAGCACACCGCGGGCAACGAGGCACACACGGCCTGGTTCGCGCACGCCTTCTACGACATGGACGAGACGGCGGTGGAGGTCAACGGCTTTCCGTTGTTCCACGTGGCCGGCGCCTTTGTGTACGGCCTGGCGCTGCTGGCCATCGGCGCGCGGCAGGTGCTGCCCACGCTCAGCGGCATGCGCAACACCGGTTTTGTGAAGGCCTACTGGCGCTTCTGCGAGCGCGAGCGCGTGACGCACCTGGCCTGTGTGCCCACGGTGCTGGCCAGCCTGCTGGGTGTGCCGGTGGACGCCGACATCAAGGACGTGCGAGCTGCCTTCACCGGCGGCTCCCCGCTGCCGGCCGAGCTGGCGCAGCGTTTCGAGTCCGCCACCGGCATTCCCGTGCGCAACATCCTGGGCATGACCGAGTGCGCCGGGCTGGTGAGCATCGAGCCGCTGCTGGGTCCGCGCACGCCCGGCTCGGCCGGTCTGCGCTTGCCGTACACCGAGGTGCATGCCGTGCCGTGGCGCGATGGCGAGGCGAAGCTCGATGAGCATTGCGCCGCGGGCGAGACCGGTGTGCTGGTGCTGCGCGGCCCGCACATGAGCCCGGGTTACCTCGATGCAAAGCGCAACGCCGGGCTGTTCGAGCACGGCTGGATCGTCACCGGCGACCTCGGGCACCTCGACGACGCGGGGCGCATCCACATCACCGGCCGCGCGAAAGACGTGATCATCCGCGGCTCGCACAACATCGACCCCGGTCTGGTGGAAGACGCCTTCATGGCCCACCCTGCGGTGCTGCAGTGCGCCGTGGTGGCCGAGCCCGATGCTTACGCGGGCGAGGTGCCGGTGGCTTTTGTGGTGCTGCGCGCCGCGGTGGGGCTGGACGCCGACGCGCTCTTGCGCGAGGTGGCGCCGCAGGTCTACGAACGGCCGGCCGTGCCGAAGCGTGTGGTGGTGGTGGATGCATTGCCGCTCACCGCCATCGGCAAGGTGTTCAAGCCCACGCTGCGGCTGCGCGCGATCGAGATCCGGTTGACCGAGATTGCGCAGGGGCTGGCTCCAGAGCGGCCGGTGCGTGTGGAGGCCAGCGACGAGGGTGGCCGCCAGCGCGCGCTCATCACGCTCGGTGGTGCGGCCGATGAAGACCTGTCGAAGCGGTTGCGTGCCGCTCTAGCGGCGATTGCGGTGCCGGTCGAAGTGCGCTTCGCCTGAGGCTCACCAACCCCCGCGGGTGAGCCAGCGGTCGATCTGCTCGAACTTGTCGATGCCCCAGAACGGCTCGCCGTCCACCACCACGGTGGGTGAGCCGAACACGCCGGCCTGCAGCGCAGCGTCGACCTCGGCGCGCAGCAGTGCGGCGGCTTCGTCGCTGGCGGCGGCTTGTGCCACCTCATCACCCACCACCGGCGCCAAGGCCTCGGGTGTGGAGAGGTCCTGCCCCTGGCCCCAGTATGCGCGGTAGATGGCGTGTACCACCTCGGCCGCGCGCTGCGGCTGGTGGCGGTTCACCCACGCGAGCGCCCGGGCACTGGCCAGCGGGTTCATCACCGGGTCCCGCGGTTGGCGCTGCATCGGCACGTTGTGTTCCCGCGCGTAGCGCAGCACATCGCGCTCGGTGTAGGGGCCCTTGAGCGGCGTGTCGAGCAAGGGTTTGAGGCCCATGACCTTCATCACCGAGACACCCAGCAACATGGGGTGCCATTCCACCGCGCGCCCGTGCCGCGCGGCGAGCTCATCGATACGCAATGAGGCGAAGTAACCGAACGGCGAGATGAAATCGAAGTGGAAGGCGAGCGCGGGTTTCATGCGTGCATGTTATCGGCCGGGGCCGTGCGGGATCGGATGGCGGCGCGGAAGTTTCATGCCGACATGCGATAGCAGCAAGTGGCCACAGGGGCTGGCGAACAGCCGTGCGCGGCGGCACAGTGTGGTCCTTGTGTCTGACGTGACACCTGTCCTGGCGCGGCCCACGCGGGTCCGCCGCCCGTTTCCCTTTCCCCGCATCACAGGAGCTTCTCCATGACCCTTCTACGACGCCGCAACGCGATCGCGGCCTTGGCCGCGCTGGGCGCGACCATCCTGGCGGGCAGCGCCCTGGCCCAGCAGACCGTGACCCTGCGCCTGCACCAGTTTCTGCCACCGTCGGCCACCATCCCCGCGCGCGCCATCGCGCCGTGGGCCAGGAAGATCGAGGCCGAATCCGGTGGCCGCATCAAGGTGCAGCTGTTCCATTCGATGTCCATGGGCGGCACGCCGCCGCAGCTGTTCGACCAGGCCCGCAACGGTGTGGTGGACCTGACCTGGACGGTGCTGGGCTACACCCCGGGCCGCTTCAACAAGTCCGAGGTGTTTGAACTGCCCTTCATGAGCGGCCAGGCCGAACCGGCCTCGCGCGCCTTTCATGAGTACGTGGAGAAGTTCGCCGCCGACGAGTTCAAGGACGTGAAACTGCTGGCCGCCCACACCCATGGTCCGGGCCTGTTCCACACCAAGGAGCCGGTGACCGGCCTGGAGAGCCTGCGCGGCATGAAGGTGCGCGGCGGTTCGCGCGTGATCAGCAACATGCTGGCCAAACTCGGCGCCACGCCGGTGGGCATGCCGGTGCCGGCCGTGACCGACGCGCTGACCAAGGGCACGATCGCCGGCACCACCATTCCCTGGGAGGTGACCCCGTCGCTCAAGATTGCCGAGCTGGTGAAGAACCACACCACGTTCGCGGGCCCCACCGGCCTGTTCACCCAGACCTTCGCGCTGGTGATGAACCGCGCCAGCTACGACAAGCTGCCGGCCGACCTGAAGGCCGTGATCGACAAGAACGCGGGCGTGGAGACCGCCGCCTTTTTCGGCCGCGCGATGGACGACGGCGACAAGGCGGGCATGGACGTCGCCAGAAAAGCGGGCAACAGCATCGTGACGCTGGACGCTGCTGAAACGAAGCGCTGGCAGACCGCTGCGATGGCGGTGGAGGCCGACTGGGTGAAGGAAGTGCAGGGCAAGAACATCGACGGCGCCAAGCTGGTGTTCGAGGCCCGTGCCCTCATCGCGCGGCACAGCCCGTAAATCCACCCGACGCTGCCCGCCAGAGGCCGCTCTCCTTGAGCGGCCTTTTTCATGCGCGAAGGACGGTCGGGCCCAGGGTGGTTTCATAAAATAACGGCATATCTGAAAGTCTCTTCATACACTGGCGTTAACTCTCTGGCCCATGCACAGTTCGGGTGTTCGAATGCAGCAACGATCCGGGGCCGGTGAGACGTCACGCAGACGCCAGCCGTCACCCGGGCCCACCCACCCCCCAGCTGGAGACACACCATGAGCTTTCTGAAACGCCGCACCACGCTGCTGGCCGCGGGCGCCCTCGCAGCGCTTTCCCTGGCCGGTCCCGCCCAGGCACAGACCGTGACCTTGCGCCTGCACCAGTTCCTGCCGCAGCAGGCCACCATTCCGGCCAAGGCGCTGATCCCCTGGGCGCAGAAGGTCGAAGCCGAGTCGGGCGGCAAGATCAAGGTCCAGTTGTTCCACGCCATGCAGCTCGGCGGTGCGCCGCCCCAGCTGTTCGACCAGGCCCGCGATGGTGTGGTGGACCTGAGCTGGACGGTGCTGGGCTACACGCCCGGCCGGTTCAACAAGACCGAGGTGTTCGAGCTGCCCTTCATGAGCGGTTCGGCCGAGCAATCGTCGCGTGCCATCCAGGAGTACGTGGAGAAATTCGCCGCCGACGAATTCAAGGACGTCAAGCTGATCGCCGTGCACACCCATGGCCCGGGCCTGTTTCACACCAAGGCCCCCGTGGTCGGCCTGGAGAGCCTGCGCGGCATGAAGGTGCGTGGCGGCTCGCGCATCATCAGCAACATGCTGACCAAGCTGGGTGCCACACCCGTGGGCATGCCCGTGCCGGCGGTGACCGACGCGCTCTCCAAGGGCACGATCGACGGCACCACCATCCCCTGGGAGGTGACCCCCGCGCTGAAAGTGAGCGAGCTGGTGAAGAACCACACCACCTTTGCCGGCAAGGAAGGCCTCTACACGCAGACCTTCGCGTTCTCGATGAACAAGGCGTCTTACGACAAGCTGCCGCCCGACCTCAAGGCCGTGATCGACAAAAACTCGGGCATCGAGACCGCCGCCATGTTCGGCCGCGCGATGGACGACGGTGACAAGGCCGGCCGCGCGATCGCCGAGAAGGCGGGGAACAACATCGTGGCGCTCGACGTGGCCGAGACCCAGCGCTGGAGGCGCACCGCCGCCACCGTGGAGACCGACTGGATCAACGAGATGAAGGGCAAGAACATCGACGGCGCCAAGCTGGTGTCGGAAGCCCGCGCCCTGATTGCGAAGAACCAGAAGTAAGGCGCAGCGATAATTCCGGCCGGCCCGCTCGCAACCCGCGCCGGGCCCGCAAGACCGGCTCTCCATTGCCGTTGTGGGCGGATGGCAGCCGGTTTCTCTTTTGTTGAAGGTGAAAAATTGAAGCTACTGTCCTTGCTGGCCCGGGCCAGCGCGATCCTGGCGGGCGTGCTGCTGACCGTGATCACCCTGATCACCTGCGTCAGTCTCATCGGGCGCAACACCATCGGTGTCACGCTGGTCGGTGACTACGAGCTCACCGCCGTGACGGCGGGCGCAGCGGTGGCCCTGTTTCTCCCCTGGTGCCAGCTCAAGCGCGAAAACATCGTGGTGGACTTCTTCACCGCCAGGCTGTCCGACCGCACCAACGCGCAGCTCGACCGCTTCGGCAGTTTCCTGCTGGGTGGCGCGATGCTGCTGCTGGCCTGGCGCACCGCCGTGGGTGGCCTGAGCGCCTACGACTCACAAACCACCTCGATGATGCTGGGCTTCCCCGAGTGGATCGTCTATGCGTTCATGGTGCCGCCCCTGATCCTCACCGGCGTGATTGCCTGGACGCAGACCATCTTTGGCAATTTTTCGGAGCAGGGCGAATGAGTTCTTTGTCACTGGCGGGGATGATCTTCGCCACCATGCTGGGCCTGATGGCCATTCGCGTGCCGATCGCGATCGCCATGTTTTTCGCCGGCTGTTTCGGCTACATCTTCCAGGTCGGCTGGCCACCGTTTTTCAACAACCTCAACGGCGCCGCCTTCGCGCGCTTCGCCAGCTACGACCTGTCCGTCATTCCGCTGTTCATCCTGATGGGCAACTTCGCCACGCAGGGCGGCATCTCCAAGGCGCTGTTCCAGTTTGCCAGCGTGGTCACTTCGCGCTTCAAGGGCGGGCTGGCCATGGCCGCCGTGTTGGCCAGCGCTGGGTTTGGTGCCATCTGCGGCTCGTCGGTGGCCACGGCGGCCACCATCACCTCGGTGGCGCTGCCCGAGATGAAGCGCCATGGGTATTCGGGGCGTCTGGCCACCGGCACGCTGGCCGCTGGCGGCACCCTCGGCATCCTGATCCCGCCGTCGGTGCCGCTGGTGATCTACGCCATCCTGACCGAGCAGAACATCGCCAAGCTCTTTGCCGCGGCGATGGTGCCGGGCGTGATCGCGATGCTCGGTTACATGATCGCGATTGCCGTCTATGTGCGGCTGGTGCCCGGCCACGCGCCTGAGCACGAAGACCAGGCCCAGCTGACCATGGAAGCCTTCCTGGGCGTGGCGCCGATCGCCATCGTGTTCCTGATCGTGTTCGGTGGCATCTACGGCGGCCTGTTCACACCCACCGAGGGTGCGGGCGTGGGGGCTGCGGCGACCTTTGTGGCCGCGCTGCTCAAGCGCGAACTCACGCTGGCCAAGATCCGCCAGTGCTTTTATTCCACCGCCGCTGCCAGCGCCATGATCTTCCTGATCTTCATCGGCGCGGACATGATGAACACCTCGCTGGCGCTGACCCAGGTGCCGGCCCAGCTGGCCGAGCTGGTGCAGGGCCTGGATGTGTCGCCGGTGATGGTGGTGGCCGGCATCATGTTGTTTTACGTGGTGCTGGGCGCCGTCATGGACGAGCTCTCCATGATCTTGCTGACCATCCCGATCTTCTTCCCTGTGGTCATGGGGCTGGACTTCGGCATGCCGGCGGAATCGGTGGCGATCTGGTTCGGCATCATGGTGCTCATGACGGTGGGCTTTGGTCTGCTGGCACCGCCCGTGGGCCTCAACGTGTACGTGGTCAACGGCCTGGCCAAGGACGTGCCCATCGGCGAGAGCTACAAAGGCGTCATGCCCTTCCTCGTCAGCGACGTGTTCCGCACCGTGCTGCTGCTGAGCTTTCCGGGCATCTCCTTGTGGCTGGTCCAGTTCGTCGGATAGCTTGGCACCTGAGCACCGAATCCCCACCCGCCGCACCCTGCTGGGTGCGGCGTTGTTTCTGCCCGCTCTGGCATGCCAACCGGTGCGCGCCCAGAGCGCCTTTCCGTCCAGAAGCCTGCGCATCGTCGTGCCGTTCGCTGCTGGCGGTGTGGGCGATCTCACCGCGCGCACCGTGGCCCGGAAACTCGCCGAGCTGCTGGGGCAGTCGGTGGTCATCGAGAACCGGCCCGGTGCCGGGGGTGTGGTGGCCGCCGACACGGTGGCGCGTGCCGAGCCCGACGGTCACACCCTGTTCCTCATGTCCAACGGCACCGCGGTCACCGCCGGGCTCTTCAAGAGCCTGCCCTTCGACACGGTGAAGGACTTCACGCCGGTGTCCACGCTCGGTCATTTCGACATCGCCGTGGTGGTGCCCGCCACCTCGCCCCACAAGACGCTGGGTGCGTTGGTGGCCTTCGGCAAGGCCCATCCCGGCCGGCTCAACGTGGGCAGCATCAACATCGGCAGCACGCAGCACCTGGCGGCCGAGCTGTTCAAGAGCAGCGCCGGCATCGAGGCCCAGGTCGTGCCCTTCAACGGAACACCCGCCCTGATCGGTGCGATCCGGGGCCAGCAGGTGGACGTGGCGGTCGAGATCCTCGCGCCCCTGCTCACGCAGATCCGGGGTGGCGCCTTGCGGGCGCTGGCCGTGACCGGCGAGAAGCGCTCCATCGAGCTGCCCGACGTGCCCACCGCGGTGGAAGCGGGCGTGAAGGATTTCGTGGCCTCGTCGTGGAACGCCCTGGCCGTGCCGTCGAAGACACCGCGCGCGGTGGTGGAGCGCCTGCAGCGCGACATCGCCGCCGCGCTGGCCGACCCGGGTGTGCGCGAGCAACTGCTCGGGCTCAACATCGACGCCCGTTCGTCGACCCCCGAACAGACCGCCGCGCTGCTGGCATCCGACATCCGCCGCTGGCGCAGCGTGATTGAACGCGCCGGCATCCAGAAGCAGTGAACAGCCCCTGCGGTGCAGCGCGGCCGGGGGTCAGCCCAGCACCTGGCGGATCAACTCCAGTGTTTTCAGTTGGGTGAGCGTGGCCGGGCGTTGTGAGCTGGTCGCCAGGCACAGGCGCGTTTTCAGCGGCGGGGTGACGCTGCGGATGCGGTAGGCCGACGGCCGGATCGAGCTGGACACCGCGTTGCGCGAAAGCAGGGCGGCGCCCGCGCCGTCGGCCACCAGATCGAGGATGGCGGAGACGCCGTCGATCTCGAGTGCCACCGTGGGCCGGCAGCCGATGTTGGCCATCTCGGTTTCCACCTGCATGCGGATCGCGTTGGGCCGGCTGGGAATCACCAGCGGCAACTCCGCCACTTCGCGCAGGCCGATGGCCGTGGGCGGGTCTTCGCTCAGGCCCGGCGGGCGCGGCTCCACCAGCAGCAGCTCTTCGTCGCGCAGCGGGTGGATGTCGATCTCGGCGGCGGGTTGTGCGTTGTAGAGCACGGCGATGTCCAGCCGCCCCGTGGTCAACCACTCCAGCATGGTGACCGACAGCGCTTCGCTGATGGACAGGCTGGCCTCGGGCAATTGCGCACGGAAGGCGCGCGTGAGCGGCACGGTGAGGACCCGCGCCAGGCTCGGCGGCAGGCCGATGGCCACGCGCCCGGCGAGCGCGCCGCGCACCCGCCCCAGCTCTTCGCGCGCCCGCTCCACCTGGTGCAGGATGCCGCGGCCGTGTGCCAGCAGCAGTTTGCCGGCTTCGGTGGGCGTGGCACCGCGCCCGTTGCGCACCAGCAGGTTCTGCCGCAGCTCCACTTCGAGCAGGCGCACCTGGCGCGAAAGCGCCGGTTGCGCCACGTTCAGCGCCATCGAGGCCCGGGTGAAACTGCCGAGCTCGGCCACGCGCACAAAGTATTCGAGTTGCTTGAGGTCCATGGGGCTGGCGATCGAACGGAAGGTGGAAACAAGGCTTGATCATAGTTATGTAATTTCGTTCTAGCTGCTAGCCGGCCATGTGACTTTTCTCACCCGTGGGCAAAGGCCACAATCCAGCGTCCCGGCCCGAACACCATGTCCCAACCGTCCACCCCATCCAAGCCCAAGACCCGCCTTCAGGGCATTTCGTCCATGGCCACGCGGCAGGTGCTGGCCGAGTTGGTGACGGGCTTCGAAGCGGTGAGCGACGCGTCGGTGGCCATCGAATCGGTGGGTGGCGTGGACGCGGCCAAACGCGTGCAGGCCGGCGAGGCCTTCGACGTGGTGATCCTGGCGTCCGACGCGATCGACAAGCTGATCGCCGCAGGCCACCTGCAACCGGGCAGCCGCGTCGATCTGGTGCGCTCCGGTGTGGCCGCGGCGGTGCGCGAAGGCGCGCCCCTGCCCGACCTGGGTTCGGAAGACGCGGTGCGCAGTGCCGTGCTGGCGGCGCGCAGCATCAGCTACTCCACCGGCCCGAGCGGCGTGGCGCTGGCCAGACTGTTTGAGCGCTGGGGCATCACCGACCAGATCCGGGGCCGCACCGTGCAGGCGCCGCCCGGTGTGCCCGTGGCTTCGCTGGTCGCTCGCGGTGAGGTGGAGCTGGGTTTCCAGCAGCTCAGTGAATTGCTCGGTGTGGCCGGCATCACCGTGGTCGGCCCCTTGCCGCCGGCGATCCAGATCACCACCACGTTTTCCGCCGGCATCCCCGTGCACACCCCACAGGCCGGCGTGGTGCGCGCCATGCTCGCCCACATGACGGCGCCCGAGGCAGCCGACGCCAAGCGGCGACAGGGCATGGAGCCCGCTTGAGCCTTTTCAGACCACAACAAAAAATCCAGGAGACGCCATGAGCCTCATCATCGATTGCCACGGTCACTACACCACGGCGCCCAAGGCGCTGGAGAACTGGCGCAACGCGCAGATCGCCGGCATCAAAGACCCCGCTGCCATGCCCAAAGTCGCCGATCTGAAGATCAGCGACGACGAGTTGCGCGAATCCATCGAGACCAACCAGCTCAAGCTGATGAAGGAGCGCGGCAGCGACATCACGCTGTTCAGCCCACGTGCGAGTTTCATGGCGCACCACATCGGCGACTTCAACGTGTCGAGCACGTGGGCTGCCATCTGCAACGAACTGTGCTTCCGCGTGAGCGAGCTGTTCCCCGACCATTTCGTGCCCGTGGCCATGCTGCCGCAGAGCCCGGGCGTGGACCCGGCCACCTGCATCCCCGAGCTGGAAAAATGCGTCCAGCAATACGGCGCGGTCGGCATCAACCTCAACCCCGACCCTTCAGGCGGCCACTGGACCAGCCCGCCCCTGACCGACCGCCATTGGTACCCCATCTACGAGAAGATGGTGGAGCACGACCTGCCGGCCATGATCCACGTGAGCACCAGCTGCAACGCCTGCTTCCACACCACCGGCGCGCACTACCTCAACGCCGACACCACGGCGTTCATGCAGCTGATCCAGGGCGACCTGTTCAAGGATTTCCCCACGCTGAAGTTCCTGATCCCGCACGGGGGCGGCGCAGTGCCTTACCACTGGGGCCGGTTCCGCGGTCTGGCGCAGGAGATGAAGAAGCCGCTGCTCGACACGCACGTCATGGGCAACGTGTTCTTCGACACCTGCGTCTACCACCAGCCCGGCATCGACCTGCTCAACACCGTGATCCCGGTGAAGAACGTGCTGTTCGCCAGCGAGATGATCGGCGCGGTGCGTGGCATCGATCCGACCACGGGCAATTACTACGACGACACCAAGCGCTACATCGAAGCGTCGAAGATCCTCAGTGCGGACGACAAGCACCAGATTTACGAGGGCAACGTGCGCCGGGTGTTTTCCCGACTCGATTCACGCCTGAAGGCGAAGGGGATCTGACATGTACGAACTGGGCGTTGTCTACCGCAACATCAAGCGCGCCGACCGCGCAGCCGCCGACGGCCTGGCCGCGCTGGGCTCGGCCACGGTGCACGAGGCCATGGGTCGCGTGGGTCTGCTCAAGCCCTACATGCGCCCGATCTATCCGGGCTGCCAGGTGAGCGGCACGGCGGTCACCGTGCTGCTGCAGCCGGGTGACAACTGGATGATGCATGTGGCGGCCGAACAGATTCAGCCAGGCGACATCGTGGTGGCCACGGTCACTGCCGAATGCACCGATGGCTTTTTCGGCGATCTGCTGGCCACGTCGTTCCAGGCGCGTGGCGCGCGTGCGTTGATCATCGATGGCGGTGTGCGTGACGTGAAGGAGCTGCAGCGCATGGGCTTTCCGGTGTGGAGCAAGGCGATCAGCAGCAAGGGCACGATCAAGGCGACACTGGGCTCGGTGAACATTCCGGTTGTGTGCGCCGGCATGCTGGTGACGCCGGGTGACGTGATCGTGGCGGACGACGATGGTGTGGTGTGCGTGCCCGCCGCGCGCGCGGTGACCACGCTGGAGGCTGCGCAGCACCGGGAGAGCTTCGAGGGTGAGAAGCGCGCGAAGCTGGCCAGCGGGGTGCTGGGGCTTGACATGTACAAGATGCGGGAGCCGCTTGAGAAGGCTGGCCTTCGGTACATCGACTGATTTTTCTCCGGCTGGGTCCGGTGGCGAAGAGGGTTGGGCGGCGGGGCTCATCAGTCCTTCGGCCAGCAAATCGCCCCGCCGCCCAACCCTCTTCGCCACCTCGTTGGTGTTCGATCTGTTTCATTCTTGAAGGCCCTTCATGAGCAAACCCACCTCGGGTGATTTCACCAAAACCGCCGGCTGGCTGGATTGGTATGCGGGTCCGAGCCAGCCGCGTTTCCCGTTGCCTGCCGGTGCGGTGGACGCGCACTGCCACGTGTTCGGTCCTGGCGCCGAGTTTCCCTACGCGCCCGAGCGCAAGTACACGCCGTGCGACGCCAGCAAGGCGCAGCTGTTTGCCCTGCGTGACCACCTCGGTTTTGCGCGCAACGTGGTGGTGCAGGCCACCTGTCACGGGGCGGACAACCGCGCGCTGGTTGATGCGTTGGTGCACAGCGATGGCAAGGCGCGTGGCGTGGCCACGGTCAAGCGCGGCGTCTCCGACGACGAACTGCAGGCCCTGCATGCGGCTGGCGTGCGCGGCGTGCGGTTCAACTTCGTCAAGCGCCTGGTGGACTTCACGCCCAAGGACGAGCTGATGGAGATCGCGGCGCGCATCCAGAAGCTGGGCTGGCACGTGGTGATCTACTTTGAAGCGGTGGACCTGCCCGAGCTGTGGGACTTCTTCACCGCGCTGCCGACCACCGTGGTGGTGGACCACATGGGCCGCCCCGATGTGAGCAAGCCGGTGGACGGTCCCGAGTTCGAGCTGTTCCTCAAGTTCATGCGCCAGCACCCCAATGTGTGGAGCAAGGTGAGTTGCCCGGAGCGGCTTTCCGTGACCGGCCCCAAGGCCTTGAACGGCGAGCAGGCCGCCTACCAGGACGTGGTGCCGTTCGCCCGCAAGGTCGTTGAAGAATTTCCCGACCGCGTGCTCTGGGGCACCGACTGGCCGCACCCCAACCTGAAGGACCACATGCCCGACGACGGCCTGCTGGTGGACTTCATCCCGCAGATCGCGCCCACGGTCGAGGCGCAGCAGAAGTTGCTCGTCACCAATCCGATGAAGCTTTACTGGCCTGAGGAAGTTTGATCATGGCACTCGACAAACCTTATCTGGACGTGCCCGGCACGACCATCTTCGATGCCGAGCAAAGCCGCAAGGGCTACTGGCTCAACCAGTTCTGCATGAGCCTGATGAAGGCCGAGAACCGCGAGCGATTCAGGCAGGACGAGCGCGCGTACCTCGACGAATGGGCCATGACGGAAGAGCAGAAGCAGGCCGTGCTCGCGCGCGACCTCAACTGGTGCATCCGCCTGGGCGGCAATATCTACTTCCTCGCCAAGATCGGCGCCACCGACGGCAAGAGCTTCCAGCAGATGGCGGGTTCCATGACCGGCATGACCGAAGACGAGTACCGCAACATGATGATCGGCGGTGGGCGCTCGGTGGAGGGCAACCGGGTTGTGGGTGAGGACGGTAGCGCTCAGGCGCACCGCCAGCCCCAAGGCTCCGCCGGCCAGAAAGTGAACTGACATGGCACGCATCACCGCATCCGTCTACACCTCGCACGTGCCCGCCATCGGCGCGGCGCTCGACCTCGGCAAGACCCACGAGCCCTACTGGCAACCGGTCTTTCAAGGCTATGAGTTCGGCAAGCAGTGGCTCAAGGACAACCAGCCCGACGTGATCTTTCTGGTTTACAACGACCACGCCACGGCCTTCAGCCTGGACATGATCCCGACCTTTGCCATCGGCACCGCGGCCGAGTACCAGCCGGCCGACGAGGGCTGGGGCCCGCGCCCGGTGCCCAAGGTGATGGGGCATCCGGCGCTGTCGGCGCACATCGCCCAGTCGGTGATCCAGCAGGACTTCGACCTCACCATCGTCAACAAGATGGACGTGGACCACGGCCTGACCGTGCCGCTCTCGCTCATGTGTGGTCAGCCCGAGGCATGGCCCTGCCCGGTGATCCCGTTCGCGGTCAATGTGGTGCAGTACCCCGTGCCCAGTGGCCGGCGTTGCTACAACCTGGGCAAGGCGATTGCCAAGGCGGTGGCGAGTTTTGATGAAGACCTCACTGTGCAGATCTGGGGAACGGGCGGCATGAGCCACCAGCTGCAGGGCCCGCGCGCGGGCCTGATCAACAAGGACTTCGACAATGCGTTTCTGGACAAGCTGATCGACGACCCGGAAGCCGCGGCCAGCATCCCGCACATCGACTACGTGCGCGAAGCCGGCAGCGAGGGCATTGAACTCGTGATGTGGCTGATCGCGCGCGGCGCCATGGCCGATGCGGCCGGTGGGCCGAAACCGAAGGCGGTGCGCCGCTTCTACCATGTGCCTGCGTCGAACACGGCGGTGGGCCATCTGATTCTGGAGAACACCTGACATGAGCAAAACCATCAAAGTCGCCCTCGCCGGCGCCGGTGCCTTCGGCATCAAACACCTCGACGGCATCCAGAACATCGACGGTGTGGAAGTCGTGTCGCTGATCGGGCGCGAACTCGACAAGACGCGAGAAGTGGCGGCGAAGTACGGCATCGGGCACGTCACCACCGAACTGGCCGACAGCCTCGCGATCAAGGAGCTCGACGCCGTCATCCTCTGCACGCCCACGCAGATGCACGCCGAGCAGACCCTGGCCTGCCTGAAGGCCGGCAAACACGTGCAGGTGGAGATTCCGCTGGCCGACAGCCTGGCCGGTGCGAGGGCCGTGGTGGACGAGCAGAAGAAGACCGGTCTGGTCGCGATGTGCGGCCACACGCGCCGCTTCAACCCCAGCCACCAGTTTGTGCACAACGAGATCACGGCGGGCCGTTTCAACATCCAGCAGATGGATGTGCAAACCTACTTCTTCCGCCGCACCAACACCAACGCGCTGGGCCAGGCGCGCAGCTGGACCGACCACCTGCTCTGGCACCATGCCGCGCACACGGTGGACCTGTTCGCCTACCAGTGCGGCAGCCCGATCGTGCAGGCCAACGCCATCCAGGGTCCGATCCACCCCACGCTGGGCATCGCCATGGACATGAGCATCCATCTCAAGGCCGCCAACGGCGCCATCTGCACACTGAGCCTGAGCTTCAACAACGACGGCCCGCTGGGCACCTACTTCCGCTACATCGGCGACACCGCGACCTACCTCGCGCGCTACGACGACCTGTTCACCGGCAAGGAAGAAAAGATCGACGTGTCGAAGGTGGCGGTGAGCATGAACGGCATCGAACTGCAGGACCGCGAATTTTTCGCAGCGATCAAAGAGGGCCGTGAGCCCAACGCCAGCGTGGCCAAGGTGTTTGCCTGCTACGAGGTGTTGCACGACCTCGAGCAGAAGTTGAACGCGGCGGGCTGAAGCCATGCAACAACGCCAACTCGGTCCCTTCAAAGTCTCGGCGCTCGGCCTGGGCTGCATGAACATCTGCCACGCCTACGGCGCACCCGTGACGCCCGAGGCGGCCGAGCGGCTGTTGCAGTCTGCGTTGGACCAGGGCGTCACGCACTTCGACACCGCTGCGCTCTACGGGTTTGGCGTGAGCGAGACGCTGGTGGGCAAAGCTCTGTCAAAGCGCCGCAGCGAATTCACCCTGGCCAGCAAATGCGGCATGCAGGGCGTGGACGTGGCGGGTGACGGCAAACTGGTGCGCGTGATCGATGGTCGCCCCGAGACGATCCGCGCCACCTGCGAGGCCGCGCTCAAGCGCCTGAAGACCGATGTGATCGACCTCTACTACCTGCACCGCTGGGACAAGCAGGTGCCGATTGAAGAGAGCGTGGGTGCGCTGAGCGACCTTGTGCGCGCGGGGAAGATCCAGACGATTGGCCTGAGCGAGGTGTCGGCCGCCACCTTGCGCAAGGCGCACGCGGTGCATCCCATCACGGCACTGCAGACCGAGTACTCGCTGTGGACGCGCAACCCCGAGATCGCGGTGTTGCAGGCCTGCCGCGAACTCGGCGTGGCGTTTGTGGCCTTCAGCCCGGTGGCGCGCGGGTTTCTGTGTGGCGAGGTGGATGTGGCCACACTCGATGCCAAGGACATCCGGCGCACCATGCCGCGCTTTGCACCCGACAACCACGCGGCCAACCTCAAGCTGCTGGCGCCGTTCCAGGCCATCGCGCACGAGGTGGGTTGCACCCCCGCGCAGCTGGCCATCGCCTGGCTGCTGCACCTGGGCAACGACATCCTGCCCATCCCGGGCACGGCGCGCGAAGACCACCTGCGCGAGAACATCGGCGCGGCCGATGTGAAGCTGGACGCTGCCACCATGGCGAAGCTGGACGCTTTGATCAACCAAGGCACGGTCAAAGGCAACCGCTACAACGAACAAGCCAACCGCGAAGTCGACACGGAAGCCTATTGAAGACTCACTTGGGCTGCCGCACGCAGCTCAAATCGCCTTCCTGGCAATCCAGAAACCGTTGCAGTTCGGCGGTGCGCTCGCGCGTCATGCGGGCCTGGCACTGCCAGTTGATCATCGGTGCGGCACTGCCACCTTCGATGCCGCTCTTTTCGAACTCACAGGCCTTCACGCGGTACTGGGTCCATTCGGTCTGCACCTGACGCAACAGCTTGCGCTGGGGGTTGCCAACGCTTTGCGAGAGCGTCTTGTAGGCCGCGCTGTAGGCGGCGGTGGCGGTCTCGAAATCCTGGAAGGCGCAGGCGTTCAACGCGCTCTGGGTGCCCGGCGTTTTCGAACAATCGACCGGCTCTGTCTTGTTGCCGGTGGCCGTGGCCAGCGCCAGCGCACCGTGGCTGACCAGACCCAGCGCGAGCAGACGTTTGAGCAGTTTGGTTTTCATGCAGGGGCTCCACGGCGCCGGGGTGGCACGGTTGGCGCATTGTGCAGCGCCCCTGCCCGACATGAAACGAAACAAACCGAAACTGCCGCGAGACGACGGGCGCGCCGCGGGCCGGCACCATCACGGTCATGTTCAACCCCTCCTCAACAAGGACCCCGTCATGAAGCCCTGGATCCAACGCTCCCTCATCGCCCTGACCGGCGTCACCATTGCTGTGGGCGGCCTCACCGCCTGTGGCACGCGCGGCCATCACGAGCACGGCCCCATGAGCGCCGAACGCATGACCGAGATGCGCGGCAAGGTCGTCGAACGCGTCACGAAAAAGCTCGACCTCAACGCCGAGCAGCAACAGAAACTCGGCGTGCTGGCCGACAAGCTGCAGGCCCAGCGCACGGCCTTCATCGGCCAGACCACCGACCCGCGCGCCGAGGTGCGCCAGCTGGTGGCCAGCGAGAAGTTTGACCGCGCCCGCGCCCTGAGCCTCCTCGACGAAAAGACCCGCGTGGTGCAGGTGAGCAGTCCCGAGGTGATCAACGCGCTGGCCGACTTCTACGACAGCCTCAACCCGACGCAGCAGGCCGAGGTGCGCGAGATGATGAACAAGCGCCAGGGCTGGGGCCGCCGCGGCTGATGCGGCCGCGGCGTCGACAGCATCGCAGTGTGAGAATGCCGCATGCACCGCATCCTGCTGATTGACGACGACGAACAGCTCGGACCTCCGCTGAAAACCTACTTTCAACGGTTCGAGCTGGATCTCACGCAGGCGCTCAAGCCCAGCGAAGGACTGGCGCGCCTGCGCAGCGGCGTGTTCGATGCCGCCATCCTGGATGTGATGTTGCCCGAGATGGACGGCTTCGAACTCTGCCGCACCATCCGCAAGGAGAGCGACATCCCCATCGTCATGCTCACCGCGCGCGGCGACGTGATGGACCGCGTGGTGGGTCTGGAACTGGGTGCCGACGCCTACCTGCCCAAACCCTTCGAGCCGCGTGAACTGGTGGCCCACATCCAGACCTTGTTGCGCCGCCGCCATGGCCACAACGGACCGGCCAACGGCACGCCCGCGCCCGACGTGCTGGCCTTCGAGGGCCTGACCATCGACCCGGCGCGCCGCAGCGTGGTGCGCCAGGGCGAAGCGGTGGAACTCACCGGCACCGAGTTCGAACTGCTGCACCTGCTGGCGCGCGAGAGCGGGCGTGTGTTCAGCCGCGACGACATCCTCAACCAGTTGCGCGGTCACGAGGCCGACCTCTACACCCGCGCGGTGGACATCGTGGTCAGCCGCCTGCGCAAGAAGCTGGAGCCGCTGGACTGCATCAAGACGTTGCGCAACGCCGGTTACTCGCTGGCGCTGCGCCGCGTGGGACCGACGCCACCATGAGCTGGCTGCGGCGCCTGCGTCACTCCATCAAGCTGCGCCTGCTCGCGGTGTTCCTGCTGCTGGCGCTGTCGGTGGCATTCATCTTCATCAGCGGCGCGCAGAAGGCCTTTTCGCTGGGCTGGCGCGAAGCCGCGCGCCCGCTGCTCATGGACTACGTGAGCCGCCTTGCAGCCGACGTGGCCCCCGCCGGCACACCCGAAGTGGCGCGCGCGCAGGCCATCGTCTTGCGCCTGCCGGTGATCACCATCGACATTGCCGGCCCGCAGGTGAACTGGCGGTCGCACCCCGATGCCCAAGACCCACGCGGACCGCGCCAACAGCAGCGCCGCGAGGACCGAAACGACTGGGGCGATGACCGTGACTGGGATTCGCTGCTCAAACGCACCACCGTGGACGGGCACACCATCACCTTCGGCCTGAACGACACCGCCTTCGAGCGCCGCCCGCGCCTGTTCGGTTTTGCCCTCACGGCGTTGCTGCTGATCACCGGCCTGGCCTGGCTGACTGTGCGCCGGTTGCTGCGCCCACTCGACGACATCCGCGCTGGCGCCATGCGGTTTGGCGCTGGTGAGTTCGGTCAACCCATTGCGTTGCCGGCATCGCGCCGGCACGACGAGCTGGGCGAACTGGCCACCACCATCAACACCATGGGCCACGACATCGAGCAAATGCTCGAAGCCCAGCGCGCCCTGTTGCTGGCCATCAGCCACGAGCTGCGCAGCCCGCTCACGCGCGCCCGACTCAACACCGAGTTGCTGCCCGACACCGCAGAGGTCACGCCACAGCGCGATGCCTTGCTGCGCGACCTGGCCGAGATGACCCGGCTCATCAGCGACTTGCTGGAGAGCGAGCGCCTGGCCGGCCGGCACGCCGCGCTGCACCGCGAACCCACCGACCCGGCCGAATTGGCGCGCGAGGTGGTCGACGAACTCGCCATCACCCAGCCCGCCGCGCGCAACATCCGGCTGCAAGCGTCTGCGAATCTCCCCACGCTGCCGCTGGATCGCGTGCGCGTGCGCCTGTTGCTGCGCAACCTGCTCGACAACGCACTGTGCCACAGCGCCGACGCGCCTCTGCCGGCGGAACTGCACATCCGCCGCAGCGGTGATGCAGGGCAGGCCATCGAAATTGAAGTGCGCGACCACGGCCCCGGCGTGCCCGAGGACCAGTTGCCCCACCTGGCGCAGGCCTTCTTCCGCCCCGACACCGCCCGCACCCGCAGCGCTGGAGGCGTGGGCCTGGGTCTGTACCTGTGCCGTCTCGTGGCGCAGGCGCATGGCGGCACGTTTGCCGTGCGCAATGCCCGGCCTGGCCTGTCCGTGATCGTGGCATTGCCCCCCGCGTGACCGCAGGGCGGCAGACAAAAAGAAAGGGAGCCCGGCGGGCTCCCTTGGTCATGTGGACGGGCTCAAAGCCGGTCGGGTCAGATCGTCGGTTTTTTCTGACGGCGACGAGCCGCCATCAGACCGAAGGCACCCAAGCCCAGGAGGGCGAGTGAACCGGGTTCCGGCACGCCCGTGGTCGGTGGGGCGACGTTTCCGGCGATGGAGAGGAGCTTGAATGCGTCGGTGTATGACTTGGAGCCTCCCTCATAGGCACTCACGAGCCAGTAGCTGGAAAAAATGGGGGTGGACACGTTCTGCGTGTTGCCTGCATTCGAGCCGACGTTCGCGTAGTTGCCGATCAATGTCCAGCCGGTCACCGACGACACGAAGCCCGTCGGAGTGGCCGACAGCCCCGTCCATGCAAAGACGGACATGTCCGAGTCGTTGTAATTCACAGTGGATGAGCCCGACCCCGTCGTCGTGGCGTTGTCGGTTCCGTTCCAACCCAGCGTCAGGCTGTTCAACGAAACGGCTTCCGTGAATTTGAAGATCAGTGCGTCCAAGCCGTTGTAGTTGTCCAGCGCATGTGGGCCGCTGGCCGTTTCGGTGCCCCCTTTGCTGACGCCCAATCCGCCGCTGCTCCCGCCCCACGACACAACGGTTGCACTGACGGCACCAGAGCCCGCCGTCGATGTTGATGTCGAGCTGGCGCGCACCTCGACGCCATTGCAAGAGCTGTAGCCGCCCGAAGTGGCGGTCAACGCGCACCCGCCCAGGTTCCAGGTGGCGGCTTGAGCCGAGGCTGCCATGCCCAGGAGGCCGCCGATGGCCAAGGCGCGGAAGGCGGGGGAAATGCCAATTTCTTGTTTCATGTCATGGACCTTTTTGCAAACACAAGGAGTGCCTTGTAAGCAAAGAAGCATGAATCGGGCCAGGCAAACAAGTACAAGGACAATCAAACAGTTACATCGTCTTGCAAGTGGGCTGGGCGGAGGACTGTAAAGAAACTCGACGTCAGTTGAGGGTCTTCAGCAGCTCGGCCGCTTCCTGGGCGCCTTCAAATGGGCGCCCGGTCTTCATCGCTTCGCGCAATTCTTCCTGGGCTTCGGAACGCCGGCCGCTCTGTGCCAGCACCTTGGCGAGGTGGTAGCGGATTTCGGGGTTGGATGGCTCGCGCAGGCGGGCATCGCGCAGCAGGCTCAAGGCCTTGTCCTGCTGGCCGAAGTGGTGGTGCGCCCAGCCCAGGGTGTCGATCACCAGGGCATTCGCGGGCGCCAGCCCCAGGGCTTTTTCAGCGGTCTGCAGGGCGGTCTTGTCGCCGAGCTTGATCTGCACGTTGGCCAGGTTGTTCAGGGCCGGCACATCTTGCGGCTGGATCGACAACAGGCCTTGGTAACTCTTGGCGGCTTCCGTATGACGACCGGCGCGCGCGTGCAGGCTGGCGAGCGCGTGCAGGACGTTGGTGTCTTGGGGCGTTTGACGGAGCCGCTGGAGGGCGGTTTCCTGCGCGCTTTTGTCGTTGCCCTGGGTTTCCAGCGTTTGCATCAGCCGCAGCGTGGAGCCGCTCGAAGGCTCCGTGGCATGGGCCTTGCGGAACGCTTCCAGTGCGGGGCCCGGTTTGTTCTGCGCGAGGGCGAGATCACCCAGCAAGGTGTGGCCCACGGCGCGACGGGGGTACTTCTGCACGATGTTGCGCGCACGCTGTTCGGCCTTGGCCACCTCGCCGCGCTGAAGCTCCACCCGCGCCATGAGCACCTGGGCAGGCAGCGAGTCGGGTTGGCCTGTGAGCGCCTTGTCCAGACTGTAGTAAGCCCCGTCGAGGTTTTGCGCCGCCAGCTGCTGGGATGCGATCTCGACCTGAAGATCGGCGTCGAAATCGGCCAGGCGCGTGGCTCTGCCCAGGGTGCCGCGCGCGCCCATGGCGTCGCCCATGGCCAGTTGGGCGCGGCTGTAGAGCAGCAGGCCTGTGATGTTGTCGGACGATTTGCCTTGGGCAATTTTGGCCTCGGCCAGCGCTTGTTCGGGCCGCCCGGCGCGCAGGTGCAGATCGATCAGGGCCAGGTTCCAGCGCAGTTCGCGCGGCCCCGAGTTGTCGCGCGCCTTTTCCAGCCACGTCTGGGCTTCGGCTGTCTTGCCACGCAGGTCGGCCACGCGGGCCATGTCGGCCAACGCATCGGTGTCGCGCGGGTTGGTTTTGAGCACATTGGTGAGGCGTTGCTCGGCCGCATCGAGTGCGCGGGCGTCCAGATCGAGCCGCGCCAGATTGAGTTGGGCCTGGGTCAGGTCGGGCGACAGTTGAGCGGCCTTCTCGAAGGCGGCACGGGCGGCTTTGGGGTCGCCGTTCTGCGCGTGGGCGGAGCCCAGCAGGTTCTGCAGGCCGGCGTTGGCGGGTTGCTGGTTCACCAGGGTCTGGACCAGCGCCAGCCCTTTGGCCGGCTGGCCTTCGCGCAGGTACAGCTGCGCCAGCACGATGGCGGCGGCCAATTGTTTCGGGTCTTTCTTGTAGGCGGCTTCGAGCTCGGTCACCGCGCCGGCGGTCTGGCCCGCGCCGAGCAGGCTCATGCCCAGCGTCGTGCGGTACTCGGGCAGGTCTTGCGATTTGAGCGTCTGCTGCATGAGGGTGGCCGCCCGCGCGTGTTTGCCCTGCGCGATGTAGACCGACCCCAGCAGGTTGCTGGCCAGGCCGTCGCCGGGCTGGTTCTTCAGGTAGTTTTCCAGCAGCGTGGCCGCTTCGTTCACGCTGCCCGTGCTGAGGTAGATGCGCGCCAGCAGGCGGGTGACCGGGCTGTTGGGTTGGGTGCGCAGGAACGCCTCAAGGTATTGCCGGGCTTTTTCCGGTTCGTTGAGCCCGTGGTGGGCCAGGCCGTTGAGCATGAGCAGTTGCGAGCGGTAGCGCATGAACGACATGGGCACCGGGTCCAGCAGGGAGGTCACCTCGCGCAGGGCTGCCTGCGCCTGTGGCACCTGGCCTTTGCGCTCGGCCAGCAAGGCCTTGAAGTAGGAGCCGCGCGGCTCTTTGGGTGACACACGCTGCAAGCTGGCCACGTCGCGGGCCGCGTCGTCCAGCCGGTTGAAGTCCAGGTGCAGACCGATCTGGGCGATCAGGGCTTCAACGTGGTTGGGCTCGAGTTGCAGGGCGCGCGCGTAAGCGGCTGTCGCACCGGGCAGGTCGCCCTGCACGTGCAGGATCGATCCTTTCTGGTAGTGGGCCTCGGCCATGTTGGGGGCGATCGTGAGCGCTCGGTCCACCGCCTGCAGCGCCTCGGCGAAGCTCTTGCTGCGGATGCGGATCGGCACTTCGGCGAGCCACACATCGGGTGCGCTGCTGTCCAGCTGCCGGGCCTGGTTGATGGACTGCAAGGCGGGGGCGATCTGCCCGAGGTCGGCTTGCGCGCCCGCGCGCAGCAAGTGCATGCGCAATTGCAGTCCGTTGGGCAGCCCTGCCGTTTGCAAAGCGGGGTGGGCCAGCATGGTCAGCTGCTTGCCCTGGGCAACCATGGCCTGCCCGAGCCGCTCCACCACCTCGGCCCGATTCACGCCCAGTCGCAAGGCTTCGTTGAATGCCACTTCGGCGGCGGCCACATCGCCGTTCTCCAGCAACGCCTTGCCCAGCAGCAGTTGCACGGGAAGGTTGTTCGGGTTCTCTTTCAGCGCGTTCTTGAGCTGGATGACGGAACCCGCGTAGTCCTTTTTCTCGTAGCGTTGCAGTGCGTCTTCGTAAAAGCGCGATGCGGACGGACTGCCTTGGGCAAATGCCAGGCTGCCCGCGACGCACAAGAGCGACGCGAGCAGCATGGAATGGAGGCCGGAGTGCGTGGCGAACGGGCGCGAAGTCTGTTGTTTCATGTAGCTATTTTCACTGAAAGTTTCAATTCAGTGGCTCCCACGAATGCATGCGACGCTGCATGGGTCACGATGCGAGCGTTTATTGCACGTCCCTGTTTCCGGTGGGTCTGTGTGTTTCTGCCAGCAAAAAGGGGGAGCCGATGGCTCCCCCTTTTTGAGGTTCTCCTGACGCGCTTACAGCGTGTCGATGAAGCTGCGCAGCTTGTCCGAGCGGCTGGGGTGCTTGAGCTTGCGCACCGCCTTGCTTTCGATCTGGCGGATGCGTTCGCGGGTCACGTCGAACTGCTTGCCGACTTCTTCCAGCGTGTGGTCGGTGGACATCTCGATGCCGAAGCGCATGCGCAGCACCTTGGCTTCGCGCGGCGTGAGACTGTCGAGGATTTCCTTGACCACTTCGCGCAGGCCGGCCTGCATCGCGGCCTCAATGGGCGCGGTGTTGGCCTGGTCTTCGATGAAGTCGCCCAGGTGCGAATCGTCGTCGTCGCCGATCGGCGTTTCCATGGAGATCGGCTCTTTGGCGATCTTCATGATCTTGCGGATCTTCTCTTCCGGCATCTCCATCTTCTCGGCCAGGATCGACGCATCGGGCTCGAAACCAAACTCTTGCAAGTGCTGGCGGCTGATGCGGTTCATCTTGTTGATAGTCTCGATCATGTGCACCGGAATCCGGATGGTGCGCGCCTGGTCGGCGATCGAGCGGGTGATGGCCTGACGGATCCACCACGTGGCATACGTCGAGAATTTGTAGCCACGGCGGTATTCGAACTTGTCCACCGCCTTCATCAGGCCGATGTTGCCTTCCTGGATCAGGTCCAGGAACTGCAGGCCGCGGTTGGTGTACTTCTTCGCGATCGAGATCACGAGGCGCAGGTTGGCCTCGATCATCTCCTTCTTCGCGTCGCGCGAGGTGGACTCGCCCGAGTTCATGCGCTTGTGGATGTCTTTCAGGTGCGCCAGCGGCACGACCACGCTGCTCTGGATGTTCATCAGGCCGGTTTGCAGTTCCTGCACCGGCGGGATGTTGCGCTCCATCACCACGCTCCACGGCTTGCCGGCAGCGGCCTGCTTCTCCACCCACTTCAGGTTGAGCAGGTTGGCCGGGAAGTCGGCAATGAACTTCTCCTGCGGCATGCCGCACTTGTCCACGATGATGCGGCGCAGCTCGCGCTCTTTCTTGCGCACGTCGTCCACCTGGTTGCGCATGGTGCTGCACAGCTTCTCGATGGCCTTGGCGGTGAAGCGGATCGACATCAGCGTTTCGGTGATGGCTTTCTGCGTCTTCAGGTAGGTCGGCGTGCCGTAGCCTTCCTTGTCGTAGGTCTTGTGCAGTTTTTCGAACAGCACGCGCATGGCGTCGAAGCGGTCGAGCGCTTCGCGCTTGAGTTCTTCGAGCTTGCGGGTCAGCGCCTTGGAGCCGCCCTTGCCGTCGTCGTCGTCGGCTTCGTCGTAGTCGTCGAAGTCTTCTTCGGCCACGTAGTCGTCGGCTGCGTCGGCGTCGGCAAAGCCGTCGACCACGGTGGAGATGACGACCTTGCCGCTGCGGATGTCTTCGGCCATCACCAAAATTTCGGCGATGGTGGCCGGGCTCTCGCTGATGGCGGCCATCATGTCGTTGAGACCACCCTCGATGCGCTTGGCGATCTCGATCTCGCCTTCGCGCGTGAGCAGCTCCACCGTGCCCATTTCGCGCATGTACATGCGCACGGGGTCGGTGGTGCGGCCGAATTCGCTGTCCACGGTGGACAGGGCGGCTTCGGCTTCTTCTTCGGCTTCTTCTTCAGTCGCGGCGGTGGGGCCGGTGTTGTTCAGCAGCAGGGTTTCGGCGTCGGGCGTCTGTTCATAGACGGCCACGCCCATGTCGTTGAGCAACGAAACCACCACTTCCAGGGTCTCGGCTTCCACGAGCTTGTCGGGCAGGTGGTCGTTGATCTCGCCGTGCGTGAGGTAGCCGCGCGTCTTGCCCAGCTTGATCAGGGTCTTGAGGCGTTCGCGGCGGTTGCGCGCTTCTTCTTCGGACAGGACGGTTTCGTCCAGGCCGAATTCCTTCATCAGCGCGCGCTCTTTCGCCTTGCTGATCTTCATGCGCAGTGGCTTGACCTTCTCGGTCGTGGTCGACGTGGTGTCGACCGCTTCTGCTTCGACTTCACCCGTCAGGTCGTCTTCGATGTCGCTCAGGTCGGCGTCGTCCATGTCGCCACCGGAGGACTTGCTGTCCGCCTTGGGCTTGCGACCGCGTTTGGCTGCGGGCTTGTCGTCGGCAGCGGCCTTGGCCGGGCGGCCTGCTTTTTTCTTGGCGGGCGCGTCTACAAGCAACTCGGTGTCGAGAGCTTCGGGCTTGGCCTTGGCAGCGGTCTTTTTGGCGGGAGCGGCCTTGGCGGCGGCTTTGGCAGGGGTCTTGTCGGTCACAGCAGGAGCTTTCTTCGGGGGCAAAGCCGGGGCGGTGGCGCGTGAAACGGCCTTCGTGGCGGGTTTTGTGCTGGACGAGACGGGCGTGCTGGATTTCTTCGCGGGCATGAGGACCTCAGAAAAATGTCGAACTGGAACCGGCAGAACACACAAAAAACGCCTGAAGGCCGCGCAACGCGGTCCATCCCGGTGATTTTGTTGGGCACAACGCCTGCACTACACCCGCTCTTCGCCGGAAAGGGCAGGCCTGCAAGCTGTTGGGGCGAACATTTGGTGTGCAGTCCTTGCGGGAGTTCCGTCAGGCCCAGGGCGGGTCGCTGAGGTGGCCAGGAGGAGTGTCCATGTAGCCCTTCTCAAAGGGCCGGGCCGGTGCCGGAGGTGCTGCTGTCGCGCTTGCGGTGCAAAGCCGTGGATTATACCGCGCTGCCCGTATTTCGCTAGGCCGCTGCGCTGGCCTTCAGGGCAGCGAGCTGGGCGCTGACGCGCTTGTAGTCGTCCATGGCGCCGGCGTCGCCCCGGGCCACGCCCTCGGCCAGCAGGCGCGCTTGTGCTTCCAGGCCGTCCCGGCGCAGGCGGTTCATCACATCGCTCAGCTCCGACAGCTCGGAGGCGGGGTCGTCGCTGGGTGGCACCTGTTCCACCTGCGTGCAGGCAAACACCTCGTGCTCGTGGCCGCGCAAGGCCTCGCGCAGGGCGGCCCACGGCTGTGCGCCGTGTTCGTGCAACTGCGCTTCCAGCCAGGCGAACAGCGGTCCGTGGGGCGCGGGCAGGTGGGCGAGCAGGCTGTGGTCGTCGGCCGAGAGGCTGTCCCAGGCCTGGGCGTTGGCCAGCAGCAGGCCCACGGCGCGGTCGGCGCGGCTGCCGCCCGCGCGGCGTGTGCCCAGCATGCGAGGCGGCGGTGGCGGGCCCTTGCGCCACTTGCTGTAGCCCTTTTTGCCGCTGCCGCTGCCGCTGTCGCTGCGGTAGCTGCCGGCGCTGGATTCGTAAGCGCTGCCCGACGACTCATAGGAGGTGCCGCCGTCGTAGCCCGCGTCGTGCGACGGCGGGGCGGGCGCTGTCCCCGCCGAGCGCGGCGCGCGCGATCCACCGGCCTGCTGCCACAGCTGCAGCAGGTCGGCGCTGCCGATGCCGATGCCGGTGGACAGTTCGCCGATCAGCTGGCGCTTCAAGGCGCCGTCGGGCAGGGCGCTCCAGAGCGGGCGCGCCTGGCTGGCCATGCGGGCGCGCCCTTCGGCGCTGGTGAGGTCGCAGTCGGCGCCGGCCGCTTCGATCAAAAAGCGCGACAGCGGCACGGCGTCCTTCACGCACTGGGCGAACGCGGCTTCGCCGTTGGCGCGGATGAAACTGTCGGGGTCGTGTTCGGCGGGCAAAAAGAGGAACTTCACGCTGCGTGTGTCGGTGGCCAGGGGCAGGGCGGCGTCCAGCGCCTTGCGCGCTGCGCGCCGCCCGGCGTTGTCGCCGTCGAAGCTGAAGACCACACTGTCGGTGAAGCGGAAGAGCTTTTGCACATGGTCGGGCGTGCAGGCTGTGCCCAGCGTGGCCACGGCGTTGGCAAAACCCAGCTGGGCCAGGGCCACCACGTCCATGTAGCCCTCGGTCACCAGCGCGTAGCCCGCCACGCGGATGGCGGTGCGGCCTTCGAACAGACCGTAGAGCTCGCGGCCCTTGCTGAACACCGGCGTCTCGGGGGAGTTCAGGTACTTGGGCTCGCCCTTGTCGAGCACGCGTCCACCAAAGCCGATGCACTCGCCCTTGACGTTGCGGATCGGAAACATGATGCGGTCGCGAAACCGGTCGTAGCGTTTGGACTGCCCGTCCGCCCCTTTTTCGTCTTCGTGCTCGATCACCATGCCCGACTCGACCAGCAGGGGGTCCTGGTAGTCGGGGAACACGCTGGCCAGCGCGCGCCAGCCCTCGGGCGCGTAGCCCAGGCCGAAGGTCTTGGCGATCTGGCCTGACAGGCCGCGGCCCTTGAGGTAGTCCACTGCCCGCGGGGCTGCCTTCAGGTGTTTGGCGTAGGCCAGCGCGGCTTTTTCCAGCACGTCGGTCAGCGTGACCTGTTTCTGGCGCTGCTGGGCCGCGCGCTCGCGGTCTTGCGGCGAGGCGTCGTCTTCCGGGATCTGCATGCCGGTCTGCTGGGCGAGGTCTTTCACCGCCTCGATGAAGCTCATGCCGGCGTGCTCCATCAGGAAGCCGATGGCGTTGCCGTTGGCCCCGCAGCCGAAGCAGTGATAGAACTGCTTGGTCGGGCTGACGCTGAACGAGGGCGACTTCTCGCCGTGGAACGGGCACAGGCCCATGAGGTTGGCGCCGCCCTTTTTGAGCTGCACGTAGCGACCCACCACGTCGACCACGTCCACGCGGTTGAGCAGTTCCTGGATGAAGGTCTGGGGGATGGCCACGGGGGTATTCTCTCGCACAGGCCCAGAGAGCCATTCCCACCAGGAGACAACCGCCATGACCAGCATCTTTGACCGGGACCTCCCGCGCACCGAGGCCAACTTTGCGCCTTTCTCACCGCTGTCGTTCATCGAGCGCACCGCCGAGGTCTACCCCGATCGGCTGGCGGTGGTGCATGGCGAGTTGCGCCAGACCTGGGGCGAGACCTACGCCCGCTGCCGGCGCCTGGCCAGCGCCCTGCAGCGCGCCGGCATCGGCAAGAACGACACCGTGGCCGTGATGCTGCCCAACACGCCTCCGATGGTGGAAGCGCACTTCGGCGTGCCCATGGCGGGCGCGGTGCTCAACGCGCTCAACACGCGGCTCGACCCGGAGGCCATTGCCTTCATGCTCGACCACGGCGAGGCCAAGGTGGTGATCGTGGACCCGGAGTTTGCTCCCACGCTGAAGAAGGCGCTGGCGCTGCGACAGGCGAGCACACCGTTGCTGGTGATCGACGTGGAAGACGCGCTGTTCACCGGCAACGCCGAGCGCATCGGCAGCAGCACCTACGAAGCCTTCCTGGCCGGTGGCGACCCGGCGTTCGCCTGGAGCCTGCCGGCCGACGAGTGGGACGCGATCGCGCTGAACTACACCAGCGGCACCACGGGCAACCCCAAGGGCGTGGTCTACCACCACCGGGGTGCGGCCATGAACGCGGTCTCCAACGTGATGGAGTGGGACATGCCCAAACACGCGGTGTACCTGTGGACGCTGCCCATGTTTCATTGCAACGGCTGGTGTTTTCCGTGGACGGTGGCCGCGCGTGCAGGGGTGAACGTGTGCCTGCGCCGTGTGGAAGCGCAGGCGATCTTCGACGCCATGCGCCAGCATGGTGTGACGCACTACTGCGGCGCTCCCATCGTGCACGGCATGCTGGTCAATTCGCCGGCTGCCATGAAAGTGGGCTTGCCCGCCGGCGTGAAGGCCATGGTGGCGGGCGCGGCACCGCCGGCGTCGATGATCGAAGGCATGGAGCAGATGGGCTTTGACCTCACGCACGTGTACGGCCTGACCGAGGTCTATGGCCCGGCAACCGTTTGTGCGAAACACGAAGCCTGGGACGCGCTGGAGATCGGTGAACGTGCACGCCTGAATGCCCGCCAGGGTGTGCGCTACCACCTGCAGCGTGATGTGCGCGTGCTCGATCCCGAGACGATGGTGCCGGTGCCGCAAGACGGCGAGACCATGGGCGAGATCATGTTCAAGGGCAACATCGCGATGAAGGGCTACCTCAAGAACCCGAAGGCCACCGCGGAGGCCTTTGCCGGCGGCTGGTTCCACAGCGGTGACCTCGCGGTGCAGTACGCCGACGGCTATTTCAAGATCAAGGACCGCAGCAAGGACATCATCATCTCGGGCGGTGAGAACATCTCGTCGATCGAGGTGGAAGACGTGCTGTACCGCCACCCCGCGGTGCTGGCCGCCGCGGTGGTGGCCAAGGCCGACGCCAGGTGGGGCGAAACGCCGTGCGCCTTCATCGAACTCAAGGCCGGGGCCGACACCACGGCCGAGGCCATCGTGGCGCACTGCAAACAGCACCTGGCCGGCTTCAAGGTGCCGCGCGCCGTGGTGTTCGGCGAACTGCCCAAGACCAGCACCGGCAAGATCCAGAAGTTCGAGTTGCGCAAGCGTGCCGGGTCGGCCGCCGCGATCGACGTTTAGTCGCCTGCCACGATGCCTTCGCGCCGCGGGTCGGCGCCACCCAGCCAGGCACCACGCCCGCGCACGAGGGCTTGCGCGCCGCTGGTGAGCTCACCCAACTGCACGGTGTGTCCTCGCTGTTGCAAGGCCTCCACCGTCGACACCGGGAAACGGCCTTGCTCCAGCACCAGCGGGCCACCCAGCGTGCCGAAATTGGGCAGGTCCACAGCGGCCTGCGGCGACAGCCCCCACTGCAGCACGCCGTGCAACACCTTCGCGGTGTAGTGGATGATGAAAGCGCCACCCGGGCTGCCCGTGCTCATGAGCAGCTCTCCCGTGGCCTTGTCGAACACCAGCGTGGGCGACATCGACGAACGCGGACGTTTCCCGGGCTCAACCCGGTTGGCCACCGGCCGGCCTTGCGCGTCGCGCGGCGCGAAGCTGAAGTCGGTGAGTTCGTTGTTGAGCAGGAAGCCGCCGGGTCGGGCCGGGTCGGTGGTGACCATGAGGCGCGAGCCGAAGGCGGATTCGATGGTGGTGGTCATGGCCAGCGCGTTGCCGAAACCGTCCACGATGCTGATGTGGCTGGTGCCGTGCTCGGGCTGGTCGGGCATGGGCGCCCAACTGCTGCGCGCACCACCGGGCTCGCCGGCCGCAGCGGTCGGCATGCGCGCGGCGCTGATCAGGCGTGCACGGTCGTCGAGGTAACGCGTGTCCAGCAGGCTGGTCCAGCGGCCGGCGGGGGGGGCGACGAAATCGGGATCGGCCACGTACTGCGCGCGGTCGGCAAACGCCAGCCGCGAGGCTTCGGTGTAGCTGTGCAGCCAGTCCGCCGAGGGCAGGCCGCTGTTCAACGGTGCAGCGGCTTGCGGCGTGCGCACGAGCAGGCCTAGGATCTGCCCGATGGCCATCGCACCGGAGCTGGGCGGCGGAAACCCACAGATGCGCAGCGCGCGCATCGCGGCGGTGTGATCGAAGCAGAGCGCCTCGCGCTCGCGCGGCTGGTATTGCTTCAAGTCGTCCAGGCTGAGCGTTCCGGGCAGGGAGGGGTGCTGACGCACCTTGTTCACGATGGCGCGCGCGACGGGGCCTTCGTGCAGCGCGACCGGCCCGAGGGCCGCGATGTTGCGAAGCACCTGAGCCAGCTCGGGGTTGCGCAGCACATGACCCACCGGGTGAGGTTGGCCGTCGGCCCGGTAGAAATAGCTCGCCGCCACCGGGTCGGTCTTGAGGGCCGCCTCGGCCGCGAGCAGCGTGTGCAGTCGCGGGCTGATCGAAAAGCCCTGTTCGGCCAGCTGGATGGCGGGCTCGAACAAACGGCCCCATGGCAGCTTGCCGTGCTGCCGGTGGGCCATCGCCAGCATCATCACCGCACCCGGCACGCCCACCGAACGCCCGCTGTTCACGGCGGCGGGGAAGGGCAGTGGCTCACCACGAACGTTCAGGAACAGTTTCTCGTCCACCGCAGCGGGAGCGGTTTCGCGGCCGTCGAACGCCTGCAGCTTGCGGCCGTCGTGGTGCAGCAGAAAAGCACCGCCGCCGATGCCGCTGGACTGCGGCTCCACCAGCGTGAGCACCATCTGCACCGCAATGGCCGCGTCGACCGCGCTGCCGCCGGCGCGCAGCATCTGCGCCCCCGCCTCGGTGGCCAGCGGGTTGGCGGCAGCCACCGCCTGGCGTTGATAGGTCCAGCCGGGTTTGGCCGTGAGGCCCGACGCTGCTTCGGGTTGCTGGAGCCGGGATGGTGCCGTGCAAGCGCCCAGCAGCGCCAAGCCCAGTGCGGCGAGCAGTGGCTTGCAAGCGTTCATGTGTCGACCTCTCGGGCTCAGCGTGGTGCCAGGCGGATGGCGCCGTCGAGGCGGATCACTTCGCCATTGAGCATGTCGTTTTCGATGATGTGTTTGGCCAGCTTGGCGTAGTCGACCGGAGTGCCCAAGCGGCTGGGGAAGGGCACGCTGGCGGCCAGTGCATCTTGCACCTCCTGCGGCATGCCGAACAGCATGGGCGTGCCGAAGATGCCGGGGGCAATCGTCATGTTGCGGATGCCGTTGCGCGACAGATCGCGCGCAATCGGCAGCGTCATGCCCACGATGCCGCCCTTGCTCGCCGCGTAGGCCGCCTGGCCGATCTGGCCGTCATAGGCCGCCACGCTGGCGGTGCTGATCATCACGCCGCGCTCGCCGGTGGCTTCGGGCTCGTTCTTGCACATCGCATCGGCCGCAAGGCGGATCATGTTGAAGCTGCCCACCAGGTTGACCATGATGGTCTTGGTGTAGACGCCCAGGTTGTGTGCGCCGTTCTTGCCCACGGTTTTCTCGGCCGGCGCAATGCCCGCGCAGTTCACCAGGCCCATGAGCTTGCCCATGGACAAGGCTTGGGCCACCACGGCCTGGCCGTCGGTCTCGCTGCTCACGTCGCACTTCACGAAAACACCACCGATCTCCTTGGCCACCGCTTCGCCTTTTTCAGCCTGCATGTCGGCAATGACGACCTTGCCGCCGTTGGCCGCGAGCATGCGTGCCGTGCCTTCGCCCAGCCCCGACGCGCCGCCGGTGACGATGAAAACCTTGCCTTGAATGTCCATGGTGTGCTCCTGTGTCGTTGAAATGGTCTTTGACGTTGACGTAAACGTCAATCAGCGCTGGATTATGCGGCAGGTGTCGGTCACGAGCTTGTCACCGACCGCACCTAGTCTGAAGGCTTTTGCCCTCACGGAGTCCCCCATGTTCGACAGTCAGGACGAGTTGCTGCGCCGCATCCACACCGATTTGATGGACGGTTACGACGAAGAGCTGGAGATGGAAATCGAAGACCGCGTCGACGAATCGCAAGACGCCGAGGTCCTGAAGCGACACAAAGCCGAACGGCAGCAGTACTTTCGCGAGCTGTTCCGCCTGCAGGCCGAGCTGGTGAAGCTGCAGGACTGGGTGGTCGCCACCGGGCACAAGGTGGTGATCATCTTTGAAGGCCGTGACGCGGCGGGCAAGGGTGGCGTGATCAAGCGCATCACCCAGCGCCTGAACCCGCGCGTGTGCCGTGTGGCCGCGCTGCCCGCGCCCAACGACCGCGAGCGCACGCAGTGGTACTTCCAGCGCTACGCGGCGCACCTGCCGGCGGCGGGTGAGATGGTGTTGTTCGACCGCAGCTGGTACAACCGCGCCGGCGTGGAACGGGTCATGGGTTTCTGCAGCGAAGAGCAGTACGAGGAGTTTTTCCGCTCCGTGCCCGAGTTCGAAAAGATGCTGGTGCGCTCGGGCATCCAGGTCATCAAGTACTGGTTTTCCATCTCCGACGAAGAGCAGCACCTGCGTTTTCTGGGCCGCATCCACGACCCACTCAAGCAGTGGAAGCTCAGCCCCATGGACCTGGAAAGCCGCCGCCGCTGGGAGCTCTACACCCAGGCCAAAGAGGTGATGCTGGAACGCACCCACATCCCCGAATCACCCTGGTGGGTGGTGCAGGCCGACGACAAGAAAAAGGCGCGGTTGAACTGCATTCACCACCTGCTGCACCAGATGCCCTATGGCGAGGTCGAGCGACCCACCATCACGCTGCCGGAACGCGTGCGGCACGAGGGCTACCGTCGCCACCAGGTGCCGGGCGAGATTTACGTGCCCCAGGTGTATTGAGAAGCACCCCCGCCGCGCTGCGCGCGACCCCCTCAAGGGGGCGATGCCTGTGGCCTGGCAGAGCCAGTTCCACGGCATCCTTGATCACAGACACGTCGCGCCGGAGGGGGAGTTGTGCAAGGGCATCGCGGAACCGGCTTTGCCGGGCCGCAGATGCCGCCCCCTTGAGGGGGTGACGCGCCGCAGGCGCGGCGCGGGGGTGCCGATTATTTGTAGCCCACGCGGTCGAGCATCTGCTGCACTTTGGTCATGTTCTTCGCCACCGAGGCCAGCGGCACGGTTTCGGCCTTGAAGTTGTCACCGCCCATGGCCTTGATGGCTGGATTCGCGACCTTCAAACCTTTGACCGCCGGGAACTCGTTGTTGCCGTTGGCAAAGTAGTCCTGTGCAAACGGGCTGGCCAGGAACTCCATGAACTGGATGGCGTTGTCGCGGTTCTTGGCGTGCTTGGCAACGGCGGCGCCCGCAATGTTCACGTGTGTTCCGGTCGTGGCCTGGTTGGGGAACACCACGCGCACCTTCTCCATCACGGCGCGGTCTTCCGGCTTGTCGGATTTGATCAGGCGGGCCACGTAGTAGGTGTTGGTCAGCGCCACGCCACATTCGCCAGAAGCCACGGCCTTGATCTGGTCGGTGTCGCCGCCCTTGGGTGCGCGCGCCATGTTGTCCACCACGCCCCTGAGCCAGGCTTCACCCTTCTGGTCACCCAGGCGTTCGACCACGGTGGAGAAGAGCGAGAGGTTGTAGGGGTGCGAGCCGGAGCGGGTGCAGACCATGCCTTTGAGCTTGGGGTCGGCGAGTTGTTCGTAGGTCGCCACGTCGGCGGCTTTCACACGCATCGGGTCGTACACGATCACGCGTGCACGGGTGGAGAAGCCCGTCCAGGTCACGCCGCCTTCGCCGGGCGCGGCGCGCAAATTTGCCGGAATGGCAGCGTCCAGCTTGGCCGACTGGATGGGTTGGAACAGGCCCTGGCTGTCGGCTGAAGCCATGCGCGCAGCGTCCACCAGAAGGATCACGTCGGCGGGCGAGGCGGCACCTTCAGCGCGCAGCCGCGCCACAATGCCGGCGTCGTCCGCGTCCACGCGGTTGATCTTTATGCCCGTGGTTTTGGTGAAGGTGTCGTACATCACCTCGTCGGTCTGGTAGTGGCGTGCCGAGTACAGGTTGAGCACCTTGTCCTGCGCGAGGGCCTGGCCTTGCAGGCCGAGCGTCGTGGCCACGGCGGCCAGGGCAATCGAGAGTTGGCGGAACGAAGTCATGGAGATCCTCGGGAGTTGAAATGAAGGAAACAAGCGGTGCGGTCCGGGGGCCTTCCCCTGTTACCTGCCCGATAATGAGACGATGCTAACACTAACGCGAATTGTTCTCAATAAGTATTGCAACCTCTGGGGCTTTGCGCTGAGCCTGGGCTTTCTCGGCGCGTGTTCTTCGGTGCAAGGGCCGGTGGCGCTGCCGCCAGTGAGCCCGCCGCAGGTTCAGCCGCCCGTGGTGGCACCCGCCATGCGAGCGCCCCGGCTGGGCCTGGCCCTGGGTGGCGGTGCGGCGCGCGGCTTTGCCCATGTGGGTGTGATCCAGGTGCTGGAAGAAAACGGCATCCGCCCGGACTTTCTGACCGGTACCTCGGCCGGCAGCCTGGTGGCCGCGCTCTACGCCAGCGGGAAAACGCCCACGGAACTGGAGCGGGTGGCCATGAGCATGGACGAAGTGACGCTGACCGATTGGGCCCTGCCCATCCTGGGCCGTGGCCTGCTGCGCGGCGATGCGCTGGCGCGCTACGTGAGCCAGGCGGTGGACGGCCGCACGATCGAAAGCATGTCGCTTCCGTTGGGCGTGCTGGCCACCGATCTGGGCACAGGGCAGGGGGTCTTGTTCCGCCGGGGTGATGTGGCGCAGGCGGTGCGCGCGTCGAGCGCGGTGCCCGGGCTGTTCGCCCCGGTCGGGATTGCCGGGCGCGAGTATGTGGACGGCGGCCTGGTGGCGCCCGTGCCCGTGCAGCAGGCGCGCGACATGGGCGCCGAGGTGGTGCTGGCGGTGGACATCTCCAGTGCACCGGAGGGCAATCTGGCCGTGGGCAACATCCGCGTGCTGCTGCAGACCTTTGCCATCATGGGCCAGAGCATCAACCGGCACGAACTGGCCACCGCCGACGTCGTGGTGCGTCCGGCACTCACCGGTGTGGGCAGTGCCGATTTTGCGTCGCGCAAGCGTTCGATCGAGGCGGGCCGGGCAGCGATGCTCGCGGCTCTGCCGCAGCTCAAGACCCAGCTGGCCCGGTTGAAACCGGTGAACGGCACGCGCCCATAAAAAAAGCCCCTGCCTTGCGGCGGGGGCTTAAGGGGTCCGATGAAATCGAATTTCGAAAAGGACCCGAGGAGACAACCAGAAGAACGGGTTTGATCTGAAACCTGTTCCCGTGAGAGTCAGGCAGATCGTGCAGTGATGCTAGTTTGCGGCAGGGCTTCAAAACCCGAGCCGCCGATCAACGGCACGATCAACCGCTTGTTCAGCGCTTTTTGGCAACCGACTTCGAAGCGTTCACGGCGGAGGCCGTCACGGTGTTGAAGTTGGCTTCGGCCATTTCGGTGGCTTGCTTGACAGCCTTTTGCACCGATTCCATGGCGTTGTTGGCGGCGGACACGGCGCTCTTCATCACGGCCACGGCGGTTTCGGAACCGGCGGGTGCGTTCTTGGAAGCGTTGTCGACAACAGCCATGAATTTCTTCTGGGTGTCGCTGGCTTGCGCTTCAGCGGCTTTGCCGAATTCGGCGGTCGTGCCTTGGGCGATGTCGTACAGGTGGCGGCTGTAGGCCACGGTCTTTTCGGCCAGGGGCTGCATCAGGCTGGCTTGCAGCGTCAGCAGTTCCTGGGCGTCTTTGACGCTCAGCAGGGCCTGGGTGCTGTTGGCGGACTCGGACAGGGCGGCCTTGGTGGCTTGCACGTTGAGTTCAACCAGCTTTTCCACGCCTTCGAAGGCTTTCTGGGTCAGACCAAAGATGGTCTCGATGTTGGCTTTCTGGGCGGCAATCATTTGTTCGGCGGTCAGCATATTCGTACTCCTAAACTTGGTGAAACAGGGTTTAGTTGAGGGCTGCTGGGAACAGGGCGCTGTCTGGACGCTTTTGCTTTTTGTTCACATTGCTGCACTGCAACATAACCGCGATTATAGGGATAACCCTCGGCGGCGCAAGCGGTTTTTGCTGCGCTGCACCATTCTAGGCAGTGCGGCCTAAAAGTCGCACTCCGCCCATCGAATACCCCAGGCGGACACAATCCCGTGTCCCTCCTTCCTTGTGCGCACCGCCTTGCAAGCCTTCTACGCCGATCACTTTGTGTTGCCACTGCCCGCCGGGCACCGTTTCCCCATGGCCAAGTACGCCCGGCTGCGCGAACGCCTGGCCCGCGAGCTGCCACACGTGGAGCTGCGCGAGGCCCAGCCGGCGAGCGACGGCGAACTGGCGCTGGTACACACCCCCGCCTACATAGAGGCCGTTCGCAGCGGCACTTTGGCACCGGCCGCCCAGCGCGAGATCGGCTTTCCGTGGAGCCCGGCCATGGCCGAGCGCGCGCGCCGATCGGTGGGTGCCACGGTGCAGGCCTGCCGCCGAGCCTTGGGCGGTGCTGGCCTGGCGGCCAATCTGGCCGGTGGCACGCACCACGCGTACGCCGACAAGGGCAGTGGCTTCTGCGTCTTCAACGATGCCGCCGTGGCCGCCCGGCTGATGCAGGCCGAACATGCGCGCGCGAACCGGGCACGCGGCATGCTGCGCGTGGCCATCGTTGATCTCGATGTGCACCAGGGCAATGGCACGGCAAAGATCTTTGCCCACGACGATTCGGTGTTCACGCTCTCGTTGCACGGAGCGAAGAACTTTCCGTTTCGCAAGGAGTCCAGCGACCTGGACGTGGAGCTGCCCGATGGCTGCGGTGATGCCGAGTACCTGGAGTCGCTGGAACGCGCACTGGAAGAGATGGAGCGTCGCTTCGAGCCCGGGCTGGTGATCTACCTGGCCGGCGCCGACCCGCACGAAGGCGATCGCCTGGGCCGTCTCAAGCTCTCATTCGACGGCATGGAGGCGCGCGACCGCCGCGTGATGGACTGGGCCTGGGTGCGGCGGCTGCCGCTGGCCTTCGTGATGGCGGGCGGCTATGGCACCGACATGGAAGCCACGGTGCAGGTGCAGATGAACACCTACCGCACGGCCCTCGAGTACCAGGGGCGTTGGCATCCCATGTCCACCCCGACTTTGACGGCCGCGACAGTGGGCGACGCGACCCGCTGGCACAATGCCGCGCCATGAGCAACCCAGCACCGGCCACGCGCCCGCAACCCTTGCCGCGCAGCGCCTACCGTGTGCTGCGTTCCATCACCACCCGCTGGGCCGACAACGATGTCTATGGTCACGTGAACAACGTGGTGTACTACAGTTGGTTCGACACGGCTGTGAATGCCCACCTGATCGAGCAGGGTGCACTCGACATTCACCGCGGACCGGTGATCGGCCTCGTGATCGAGACCCAATGCAACTACTTCGCACCCCTGGCCTTTCCGCAAACCGTGTGGGCGGGGCTTCGCGTGGCGCACCTGGGCACGTCCAGCGTGCGCTACGAAGTGGGTCTTTTCGCCGACGGCGGTGACCTGGCCGCGGCCTGCGGCCACTTTGTCCATGTGTACGTCGATCGCCACACGCGCCGGCCCGTGCCCTTGCCCGAGCCCTTGAAGAAAACCCTGGAGACCCTGCTATGAGCCACAACCCCACCGCGCCCGTGATCGACGCCGTCAGCGTCGACGCCGCGATCACCAGCCGCATGTCGGCGCGCGCCTTCCTGCCAAAACCGGTGCCGCGCGCCACGCTGGAGCACCTGCTGCAGGTGGCCAGCCGCGCGCCCTCGGGCACCAACACGCAGCCCTGGAAGGTGTATGTGCTGCAGGGTCAGAGCCGCAACACGCTGGTGGACAAGGTCTGTGCCGCGCACGACGCCTTGCGCGCCGACCCGGCGCTGGCCGCCGAGTACCGCGAGGAATACGACTATTACCCCGAGAAGTGGGTCAGCCCCTTCATCGACCGCCGGCGTGAAAACGGCTGGAGCCTGTACGGCCTGCTCGGCATCACCAAGGGCGACAAGGACAAGATGCACGCGCAGCACCAGCGCAACTACCGTTTCTTTGACGCGCCGGTCGGCTTGATGTTCACGCTGGACCGCGTGATGGGCCGTGGCTCGCTGGTGGACTACGGCATGTTCCTGCAAAGCATCATGGTCGCCGCGCGCGGGCACGGTCTGCACACCTGCCCGCAAGCCGCGTGGAACGGTTTCGCCAAGATCATCCTGCCGCACATCGCTGCTGGCGAGAGCGAAATGCTGGTCTGCGGCATGGCCCTGGGCTACGCGGACCCGGCCGACAAGGTCAATGGATTCCACACGCCGCGTGAGCCTGTCGGGTCGTTCACGACCTGGCTGGAATAATCGCGCCTCTTTCCTTTTTCTTTTCAAACCCAGGAGACACCATGATCACCACCCCCAGCGGCCTGCAGTACGAAGACACCGTGGTCGGAAATGGCGAGGTTGCCAAAGCCGGACGCCCGGTGCAGGTGCACTACACCGGCTGGCTGTACAACGACGGCGTGCAGGGTTCCAAGTTCGATTCGAGCAAGGACCGCGGCCAGCCGTTCGAGTTTCCGCTGGGTGCCGGCCACGTCATCAAGGGCTGGGACGAGGGGGTGCAGGGCATGGCCGTGGGTGGCACGCGCCGCCTGGTGATCCCGGCCGCGCTGGGTTACGGTGCCCGCGGTGCCGGTGGCGTGATTCCGCCCAACGCCACGCTGCTGTTCGAAGTCGACCTGCTCGCGGTGTGATCGCCATGGCCAACAACACGGGCCGACCGGCCGTCTTCGTTTCCCGCAAGGTGTTTCCGGAAGTCATTGCGCGATTGAGCGAGCACTTCGATGTCGAGATGAACGACACCGACAGCGTGCTTTCCCCCGATCAACTGGCCCAGCGACTGCAGGGCAAGGTGGGCGTGCTCACCACCGGCAGCGAGCGCGTGGATGCGGCCTTGCTGGCGGCCAACCCGCAGCTGCGCATCGTGGCCAACATCGCGGTGGGCTTCAACAATTTCGACATGGCGGCGATCAACGCCGCCGGTGTGCTGGCGACCAACACGCCCGACGTGTTGACCGAAACCACCGCCGACTTCGGCTTTGCCCTGCTCATGGCCACAGCCCGTCGCGTCACCGAGAGCGAACATTTCCTGCGCGCGGGCCAGTGGAACAAGTGGAGCCTGGACATGTTTGCCGGCGCCGAGGTGCACGGCAGCACGCTGGGCATCCTGGGCATGGGCCGCATCGGCCAGGCGATTGCCCGCCGCGGCGCGCACGGCTTCGGCATGAAAGTGATCTACCACAACCGTTCAAAGCTGGCCCCCGAGCTGGAAGCCGAATGCAAGGCGAGCTACGTGGACAAGGCCACCCTGCTCAAGACCGCCGACCACGTGATGCTGGTGCTGCCTTACAGCCCGGAAGCCCACCACACCATCGGCGCTGCCGAGATCGCTCAGATGAAGCCCACGGCCACACTGGTCAACATCGCGCGCGGTGGCATCGTGGACGACGCCGCGCTGGCGCTGGCCTTGCGCAACCGTGTGATCGCAGCCGCCGGTCTGGACGTGTTCGAGGGTGAGCCCAAGGTGCATCCCGACCTGCTGACCGTGCCCAACGTGGTGCTGACTCCGCACATCGCCAGCGCCACCATGGGCACGCGCATGGCGATGGCCATGCTCGCGGCCGACAACGTGATTGCGTTCCTGACCACCGGCCACGCGGTGACGCCGCTCAACGCCGCAGCCGTCGCCAAGGCCTGACGCGCCGATGACCAGCGACACGCTGCTCTGGGGCCTGCTGGTCCTGCTGGTGCTCAACATCGCGCTGGTCGCGTGGCTGTTGCTGCGCCAGGCGCCGGTGGACACCGACGCACTGGCGCACCGGCAGCTGTTGCTGGCCCAACTGCAGCAACAGGGGCAGCGTGTGGAGCGGATCGAGGGGGAGTTGCGCCGCGAAATCAGCGAGACCTCACGCGGTGGCCGGCAGGAGATCCAGCAGACGCTGGCCACCTTCCAGGAAACGCTGATGGGCCAGTCGGCCGAGACCACACGCACGCAAAACGCCCAGCTCGACGGCTTTGCGCAGCAGCTCGTGCTGTTGCGCGGCACGCTGGGCGACACGCTCACGCGCACGCTGCAGGACATGGGCGAAGGCAACGCCAGGCGCTTGTCGGAGATCCGCACCACGCTGGACGCCCAGTTGCAGCAGCTGCAACAAAGCAACGCGGCCAAGCTCGACGAGATGCGCGCCACAGTGGACGAAAAACTGCAGACCACGCTGCAGGCGCGCCTGGGCGAGAGTTTCAAGCAGGTGGCCGACCGGCTGGAGCAGGTGCACAAGGGTCTGGGTGAAATGCAGACGCTGGCGCAGGGCGTTGGCGATCTGAAGCACCTGCTGTCCAACGTGAAGACGCGCGGCATGTTCGGCGAAGCGCAGCTCGCGGCCCTGCTCGAACAGGTGTTTGCGCCCGACCAGTACGCCACGCAGGTCATGACCAAGCCAGGCAGCCGTTTCACGGTGGACTTCGCCATCAAGATGCCCGGCCGCAGCGACGATGGGGCACCGTGCTGGCTTCCCATCGACGCGAAGTTTCCGAACGAAGACTACGAACGCCTGCTCGACGCACAACAGCGCGCCGATGCCGAAGGCGCCGAGATGGCCGCGCGCGGGCTGGAGCAGCGCATCAAGCTGGAGGCCAAGTCCATGGCCGACAAGTACCTGGAGCCGCCGCACACCACCGACTTCGCCATCCTGTTCCTGCCCACCGAAGGCCTGTACGCCGAGGTGCTGCGCCGGCCGGGCCTCATGGAGGTCCTGCAGCGCGAGTACCGCGTCACGCTGGCCGGGCCGACCACGCTCATGGCCATGCTCAATTCGCTGCAGATGGGCTTTCGCACGCTGGCGCTGGAGAAACGCTCCAGCGAGGTCTGGCAGGTGCTGGGTGCGGTCAAGACCGAGTTCGGCAAGTTCGGCGATGTGCTGGCCCGCGTGAAGAGCCAGACGCAGACGGTGCTCAACACCATCGACAGCGCCGAGACGCGCAGCCGCGCCATGGGCCGCGCGCTCAAGGCGGTGGAGGCGCTGCCGCAGGAGCAAGCCAGCGCCTTGCTTCCGCTGGACCCCAACGACACCGGGGACGCTTGAACCCGACCCTGCGGTCCGACCTGGCGCGGCTGATCGCTGCGCAGATCTGTCTGCACGCCTGCATGACCGGCTTTCGCATGGCAGCGCCACTCATGGCCCTGCGCGAGGGCTACAGCCCGGCCGCCGTGGGCATGCTGCTGGCGCTGTTCGCGCTGGCGCCGGTGTTCATGGCCTTGCCCGCCGGGCGCTATGCCGATCGGCGTGGTCTGAAGAAGCCGGTGGCGATGGCGGTGGGCGTGGCGTCTGCGGGTGCCGCCGTGTCGGTGGCCTTTCCGGTGTTCGGTGTGTTGTGCCTCACCGCGCTCGCCTGCGGCGCCGCCACGGGGCTGGCCATGATCGCGCTGCAGCGCCATGTGGGTCGGCTCGCCAACGGCCCGACCGAGCTCAAGCAGGTGTTCAGCTGGATGGCGATCGGGCCTTCGATCTCCAATTTCCTCGGACCGTTTGCCGCCGGCGTGATGATCGACAGCTTCGGCTTTCGCGCGGCTTTCCTGTTGCTCGCACTGCTGCCCTCCCTGGCCTGGGTCTGGATACGTCACACGGTGGAACACGAGCCGGTGGCGCCCGGGTTGCGGCAGTCCAGCGGCTCCTCTTGGAACCTGCTGAAAGACAAGGGCTTTCGCAAGCTGATGCTGATCAACTGGATGCTGTCGTCGTGCTGGGACGTGCACACCTTTCTGGTGCCGGTGCTGGGACACGAGCGCGGCTTGAGCGCCACGGTGATCGGCTCCATCCTGGGTGCGTTCGCGCTGGCGGCCACCGCCATCCGCCTGCTCATGCCCTGGCTGGCCGCGCATTTGCGCGAGTCGGTGGTGATCGGCTCGGCCATGTGCGCCACGGCGCTGCTGTTCGCCGTGTACCCGCTGGTCCAGGCCGCGTGGGCCATGGCGTCGCTGTCCATCCTCCTGGGCCTGGCGCTGGGGTCGGTGCAACCCATGATCATGAGCACGCTGCACCAGATGACACCGCACCACCGCCACGGCGAAGCGCTGGGCCTACGCGCGATGGCCATCAACGGATCGAGCGTGGTGATGCCCTTGCTGTTCGGCTCCGCCGGTGTGCTGGTGGGTGTGGGGGCGGTGTTCTGGATCGTGGGTGCGGTGGTGGGGGCGGGTTCTCCGTTGGCCTGGACTTTGCGTTCGTTCAGTCCACCCGCGCCGCAGCGCGTCGATCCCTGAGCCTGCGCCGCGTCGGCGTGGGGACATGCGGCGACCGCGTCAGGGTCCTGCAAAAACCGCCTTTTAGAATCGACGGTTAACCTGAAAGACGTGCCGTGCTGTTGATCATTGTCCTGCTGCCACTCCTGTTGGGTACCCTGGCCACCTTGTGGCTCGGCTCCAAGTCCCGTTTGCTCACGGCCCTCGCGGCTGGTCTGGTCACACTGGCCAGTCTGCTGCTCCTCGTCTCGCACGCCCCGACCGTCATGGCCGGCGGTGTTGTCATGAACAGCTGGCAGTGGGTGCCCGAGATCGGATTGAACCTGGTGTTCAAGCTGGACGGCCTGTCGATGATGTTCGCCGGGCTGATCCTCTTCATCGGCCTGCTCATCGTCATCTACGCGCACTTCTACCTGAGCCCCAAGGACTCGGTGGCCAAGTTCTACAGCGAGATGATGCTGTTCATGGCCGCCATGCTGGGCGTGGTGCTGTCCGACAACCTGCTGCTGCTGGTGGTGTTCTGGGAGCTCACCAGCCTGTCGTCTTTCTTGCTGGTGGGTTTCTGGAGCCACCGCGCCGATGCCCGGGCCGGAGCGCGACAGGCGCTGGCCGTCACCGGTGGTGGAGGCCTGGCCATGCTGGGTGGCTTCGTGCTGCTGGGACAGATCGCCGGCACCTACGAGATCAGTGCCATGCTGGGGCAGGTGGCACAAATCCAGGCGCATCCGATGTTCGTGCTCGCGTTGCTGCTGATCCTGCTGGGCTGCTTCACCAAGAGCGCGCAGTTCCCGTTCCACTTCTGGTTGCCCGACGCCATGGCCGCGCCCACGCCGGTCTCGGCCTACCTGCACTCGGCCACCATGGTCAAGGCCGGGGTGTTTCTGCTCATGCGGCTCTACCCCATCCTCGCGGGGTCGGGCTGGTTCGAGGTGATCGTCACCACCACCGGTCTGGTGACGATGATCTTCGCGGCCTTCATCGCCATCTTCAAACATGATCTCAAGGGCCTGCTGGCGTACTCCACCGTCAGCCACCTCGGCCTGATCACGTTTCTGGTCGGTCTGGGCTCGCCGCTGGCGGCTGTTGCAGCCGTGTTCCACGTGCTCAACCACGCGACCTTCAAGGCCTCGCTTTTCATGATCGCGGGCATCGTCGACCACGAAACCCATTCGCGCGACATGCGCCAGCTCGGCGGCCTCTACAAGCTCATGCCCTGGGTGGCCACGCTGTCCATGGTGGCGGCCGCGTCCATGGCGGGTGTGCCGCTGACCAACGGCTTCCTGTCGAAGGAAATGTTCCTCACCGAGGCGGTGGTGGGCAGGGCCGGTGTGTGGGCCTGGCTGGTGCCGGTGGCGGTCACGCTGGGCAGCGTCTTCAGCGTGGCGTATTCGGTGCGCTTCATCCACGACACGTATTTCAATGGTCCGATCGGTGACGTGCCCAACCAGCATCCGCACGAACCGCCGCTGGGCATGAAGCTGCCCTCCCTGCTGCTGGTGACGATGTGCATCGTGGTCGGCCTCTTGCCTGCGCTCACCTTCGGCCCGCTGGTCGACGTGGCAGCCACCGCTTTGACGGGGCAGCCGTTGCCCGCCTACAAGCTCTCGATCTGGCACGGCTTCAACCTGCCGCTGCTCATGAGCGTGATCGCACTGGGTGCGGGCGCGGGCCTTTATTTCTGGCTGGCGCGCGGCAAGTGGCTGCACCGCATCAGCTCCGAAGACTGGTTCGGTCCGGCCACCGGGCGCCAGATGTTCGACGGCTTGATCGACGGCCTGTTCGCGTTGTCGGGACGTATCTCGGTCCGGCTGGAAAACGGTTCGCTGCAGCGTTATGTGGCCTGGCTGCTGGGGGCCGCGCTCGTGCTGGCCGCCATCCCCCTGGCCGGCAGCAACATCGGCACGGGCGAGCGCGAGCTGATGTCGGCGCCGCCGCTGGCCATCGCGGTCTGGTTGCTGCTGCTGGCCACCTGCGTGGCGATTGCGCTCACGCACCGTGAGCGCTTCCAGACCGTGGTGCTGGTGGGGGTGGTGGGGCTGGTCACGGCGCTCACCTTTGTGAGCCTGTCCGCGCCCGATCTTGCCTTGACCCAGCTCTCGGTCGAAGTGGTCTCCACCGTGCTGCTGCTCATGGGCCTGGCCTTGCTGCCGCAGCGTTCACCGAAAGAGACGAAGTCGGTCCACCGTCTGGGCCATGTGGCGCTGGCGCTGATCGCCGGTGCGGCCATGGCCGGTCTGTCCTGGCTGGTGCTCACGCGCGACTTCGAGTCCATCTCCTGGTACTTCCTCGAAAAATCGATCCCGGTCGGTGGCGGCACCAACGTCGTCAACGTGATCCTGGTGGACTTCCGAGGCTACGACACCTTTGGCGAGATCACGGTGCTGGGCATCGCCGCCCTGGGTGTGCTCGCGCTCATGGAAGGCATGCGCACGCGCCGCCCCACGGTGGACCCGGAAGGCCGCAACTGGACCTTTGCGGCGCAGCCACTGCTGCTGCGCGTGGCGGCGTCGGTGGTGCTGCCGCTGGCACTCGTCTTCACCCTCTACATCTTCATGCGCGGCCACAACCTGCCCGGTGGCGGATTCATTGCCGGCCTGATCACCGCGGTGGCGCTGGTGCTGCAGTTCATGGCGCTGGGGCAGACCCGGGCCGAGGCACTGCTGCAGGCCGGTGGTGGCCGCCGCTTCGTGGTCTGGATTGGTTCGGGCCTGGGCATCGCCGGGCTCACCGGTGTGGGGGCCTTCCTGTTCGGCCGGCCCTTCCTCACCAGCGCGCACGGTCACCCCCATGTGCCCTTGCTGGGTGAGCTGCCCTTTGCATCGGCCGCGTTGTTCGACCTGGGTGTCTACCTCACGGTCGTGGGTGCCACGCTGCTGACCATCTCGGTGCTGGGTACCGTGTCGCGCGAAGTGTCCGCGCCTGTTCAACCTTCCGGGAGTGCCGCATGAGCATGGAATTTCTCTTGGCCAGCGGCATCGGTTTTGTGACCGCCTGCGCGGCCTACCTGATGCTGCGCGGGCGCACCTTTTCGGTGGTGCTGGGTTTGTCGCTGTTCGGTTACGCGGTCAACGTGTTCCTGTTTGCGATGGGCCGGCTGTGGACCAACGCCCAGCCCATTCTGGTGGGCGAAGGACCGGTGGCCGACCCGCTGCCGCAGGCGCTGGTGCTCACCGCGATCGTGATCGGTTTTGCCACCACCGGCTTCGTGATCGAACTCGCCCTGCGCAGCCGCCACGAGAGCGGCACCGACCATGTGGATGGCCGTGAGCCCGGAGGGCGCGGCTGATGTGGGATGTGATCACTGCTTTCTGGCTGCAGCACGCGCCCGTGCTGTCGGTGCTGTTGCCCTCGTTCACCGCGGTGCTGTTGCTGCTGATCGGCGACCCCTCGGGCGTGTCGGCGCAAGGGGGCGGCCACGATGACGCGCGCCTGCGCTGGCGGCGGCGACTGTCCATGGCTTCGATGCTGCTGGGCGCGTTCATGGCCGCCGGCCTGGTGTGGCACGCCTCTCGAGGTGAACTGCTGGTCTACCAGCTCGGCGAGTGGCCTGCGCCGTTCGGCATCGTGCTGGTGGTGGACCGCCTGTCGGCGCTGATGGTGCTGCTCACCTATGCCGTCGCCGTGCCCGCCATGTGGTACGCCACCGGCGGCTGGGATGCCCGTGGCCGGCATTTCCACGCGCTGTTCCAGTTCCAGCTCATGGGCCTGTGCGGCGCCTTCCTCACGGGCGACCTGTTCAACCTCTTCGTGTTCTTCGAGGTGCTGCTCATCGCATCCTATGTGCTGCTGGTGCATGGGCAGGGCAAGGAACGGTTCCGCATGGGCGTGCACTACGTGGTGCTCAACCTCTCGGCCTCGGGCCTGTTCCTGATCGGCCTGGGCATGGTGTACGCCGTGACCGGCACGCTCAACATGGCCGACGTGGGGTTGCGCGTGGCGCAACTCACCGGCGATGCGGCGTTGATCGCGCGCGCTGCGGCGCTGATCCTGCTGGTGGTCTTCGGCCTGAAGGCGGCCATCGTGCCGCTGTACTTCTGGCTGCCCGCCACCTACGCCGCGGCCAGCGCGCCGGTGGCCGCGCTGTTCGCGATCATGACCAAGGTCGGCGTGTACAGCATCATCCGCGTGCACTGGGGCGTGTTCGGCGTGGAGGCGGGCGAAGCCGCGCTGGCCGCGCAAGGCTGGCTGCTGCCGCTGGCACTCACCACCAGTGTGCTGGGGGTGCTGGGCGCGCTGGCCGCGCACACCATGGCGCGCATGGTGGCCTACCTCACCGTGTCCTCGGTGGGCACCATCCTCGCGGGTGTGGGCCTGTTCACGCCGGCCACCTTGTCGGCCTCGCTCTACTACACCTTGCACAGCACGGTGGTGATCGCCGGCCTGTTCCTGCTGGTCGAACTCATGGCCTCGCAGCGCGGTGAAGCGCGCGACAAGCTGCAGCCCGCGGTGGCACTGCGCGAGCCGCTGCTGCTCGGTTTGATGATGATCTTCGGCGCAGCTTCGGCCGCCGGCCTGCCGCCGCTGCCCGGTTTTCTGGGCAAGCTGATGGTGCTGGAAAGCAGCTCGGGCCTGCCCGCCCAGGCCTGGGTCTGGACCGTCGTGCTGCTGGTGGGTTTCTTCTCCATCGTGGGACTGGCCCGTGCCGGCGTGGTGGTGTTCTGGCACGTGCAACCCGCGCAGGACGACGCCGGCAGTTCGGGCTCCAGCCTCAAGTTGTTGTCGGCCGTGTGGGCCATCATGCTGATGACCGTGGCCATGGCTGTGCTGGCCTCGCCCATCAAGCGTTACACCGACGCAGCCGCCGCCCAGCTCGCCGAACCGGCGGCCTATGTGCGCGCGGTGCTCGGGCCCGACCGGGCAAGCGCACCCACCATGCGACCTTATGACGGCGTGCGACCCGCGCCGGTCGTCAAGCCCCAGGAGGAACGCCCATGACCACCCCCACCACCGTTCGCCTGCCTGCCCGCAAGGCGGGCTGGTTCAACCACCCGGTGCTCTCGGTGCTGCTGGGGGTGAGCTGGCTCGCGCTGTCGCACAGCGTGGAGCTGGTGCACCTGCTCTCGGCTCTGCTCATCGGTCTCATCCTGCCGCGCCTGCTGCACCCGTTTCTGACCCCGGCGGACAACATCCAGTGGATGGCAGCGCTGCGCCTGACGGCGGTGGTGCTCAAGGACATCGTGCTGTCCAACATCACCGTGGCCCGGCTGGTGCTCGGTCCCATGAGCACGCCCCAGCCGGCCTGGCTGCCCGTGCCGCTGGCCACCGACCACCCGCGCATCAACGCGCTGTTCGCCACCATCATCACCACCACGCCGGGCACGGTGTCGTGCGTGATCGACGAGCAGCGCCACGAGATCCTGGTGCACGCGCTCAACTGCGACGACGCGCAGGCCATGATCGATGACATGAAGAACCGCTATGAAACGCCGCTGATGCAGATCTTCGGCCAGCAGGCGCGCAACGGGAGCACGACATGAACATCCTCGAGATCGCCCTGAACATCGCGCTGGCCGCAGTGACCATGTCCTTGCTGCTGTGCGGCTGGCGCCTGTTGCTCGGGCCCGAAACCACCGACCGACTGCTCGCTCTGGACACGCTCTACCTCAACACCGTGGCCCTCATCGTGGTGCTGGGCATGCGCTGGAACACCGCCCTGCTGTTCGAGGCCGCCTTGCTGGTGGCCATGCTCGGATTTGCATCCACCGTGGCGCTGGCACGCTACCTCAGCCGCGGCGACGTGGTCGAATAAGGAGACACACCATGCATCCCGTCATCGAATGGACCGCCGCGATCCTCATCGTGATCGCCGCCTGCTTCCTGCTGGTGGGCGCCATCGGTCTGGTGCGCCTGCCCGACTTCTACATGCGACTGCACGCCCCCACCAAAGCGTCCACGCTGGGCGTGGGGGGTGTGCTGATCGCGTCCATGCTGGTCGCGGCGGTGCAGGGCCGTGCCGGTGTGGCCGAGCTGCTGATCACGCTCTTTGTGTTCATCACCGCGCCGGTCTCGGCCAACCTCATGGCCCAGGCCGCGCTGCACCTCAAGCTGGCATCGCGCGCGCCGGTGCCGCGCGACGCGGTGCCCGAGCGGCGGGAAGGCTGAAGCCCAGGCCGGTGAGGTAGGCGTCCATGGTTTGACGCCCGCTTTTCTCCAGGTCAAACGCCAGCGGGTCGAGCAGCCAGTTCTGGATCAGGCCGTCCATGATCACGTGCAGGCCGAGGGCTGCCGTGGGCAGCGGCATGGCCAGCTTGACGTTTTCGCGGCGCACCACTTCGCGCAGTGCCTTTTCGGTCATGGCCATGCACTGGTTGCGCACCCGCAGGTGCCGGTCGCGCACCGCCTGCATTTCGCTCACGTATTCCACCTTGTGCGTGGCCACCTCGAACACGCGGCGCGTCTGTTCGTCGGTGGCGGTCTGCCTGAGCGCGTTCATCATGGAATCGCGCAGCGAGAGCAGGGGGTTGTCGGCGGCCTCCGCCTTGCCCGCCGCGCAGGCCAGTGCGCCCTCCAGCGGCATGGTCACACGCTCCATCATGGCGTTGAACAGGTCCGCCTTGTCCTTGAAGTGCCAGTAGATGGCGCCGCGCGTGGTGCCGGCGGCGGTGGCGATGTCGTTGAGCGATGTGCGCGAAACGCCATGCGCCTGAAACAAATGCTCTGCAGCATCGAGCAGGGTGTTGCGGGTCACCAGCGCATCGGCTTTGGTGCGTCGAACCATGATGTTTGTCTCCAGAAAGCACGTCCTTGAGTGATCGCAGGACTATACATACATTCTTGTATGTATGTATACTTCGCCGCTTTGCGATGGATCAACAAGTCAGGTCATGGCCTGCTTGCCTGCCTCGCCCCCCTTCCATCCCAAGGATTCCCATGCCCGCCTTGAGCCCCATCAAGTCTGCGCCTGTCTCGCGCACCCGGTTTGTTTCGTCTCCCCCAAACCACCTGCTGCGAGGCCTGTCGGTGCTGGCGCTGGCGGTGGTGTTGAGCGCCTGCGGCAAGACCGAAGCCCCTGCTGCTGCCGGCGCCATGCCTGCGCCCGAAGTGGGCGTGATCACGGTGGTGCCCGGTGATGTGGGACTGGTGACCGAACTGCCGGGTCGCCTTGAAGCCTCGCGCGTGGCGCAGGTGCGGGCGCGGGCGGCGGGCATCCTGCAGGAACGGCTGTTCCGCGAAGGCAGCGATGTCAAGGCCGGCCAACAGCTGTACCGCATCGACGCGGCGCCGTATGCCGCCGCGTTGCAGAGCGCCCAGGCCGGTCTGGCCCGCTCGCAGGCCAACCTCACGCAGGCCACCGCGCTGGCCGAACGTTACGCACCGCTGGTGAAGGAAAACGCCATCAGCCAGCAGGAATACGCCAGCGCCGTGGCGGCGCAGAAGCAGGCCGAGGCCGACGTGGCCGCTGGCCGGGCCTCGGTGCAGACCGCGAACATCACCCTGGGTTATGCCCGCGTCACATCGCCCATCTCGGGCCGCATCGGACGCTCGCTGGTGACCGAAGGCGCGCTGGTCGGCCAGGGTGAAGCCACCCAGCTGGCCGTGGTCCAGCAGATCAACCCGATGTACGTGAACTTCACGCAGTCGGCCGCCGAGGTGTACCGCCTGCGCAAAGCCCTGGAGGGCGGCCAGCTCAAGGGCGCGGGCGTGCGAGCCGCCGCCGTGCAGGTGGTGATGGAAGACGGCAGCGTGTTTGAAGAGCCGGGTCGCCTGCTGTTCTCCGACCTCACGGTGGACAGCGCCACCGGGCAGGTGACCCTGCGTGCCGAGGTGCCCAACCCCAAGGGCACGTTGCTGCCGGGTCTGTATGTGCGCGTTCGCCTGGAGCAGGCCACCGCCGGCAATGCCATCACCCTCCCACAGCAGGCGGTGACGCGTTCGGCCCAGGGCGACAAGGTGTCGGTGGTCGGTACCGACGGCAAGGTCGCTCAACGCGATGTGAAGGTGGGTGGTCAGCAGAACGGTCGCTGGGTGATCCTGGGCGGCCTCAAAGCGGGCGAGCAGGTCATGGTCGACGGCTTCCAGAAGCTGCAGATGGTGCCGCCCGGCACCGCCGTGAAGGCCGTGCCGTGGCAGGCACCCGGCAGCGCACCGGCCGCCGCCGCGCCGGCGCCCGAGGCTGCCAAGTAAGGAGCGCCCGACATGGCAAAATTTTTCATCGACCGGCCCATCTTCGCGTGGGTGATCGCGCTCTTCATCATGGTGATGGGCGGCGTGTCCATCACGCAGCTGCCGATTGCGCAGTACCCACCGGTGGCGCCTCCGTCCATCGTCATCAACGCCACCTACCCCGGTGCATCGGCTGCCACGCTGGAGAACAGCGTGCTCTCGGTGATCGAGCAGGAAATGAACGGCTCGCCCGGCCTGATCTACATGGAGTCGGTGGCGCAGGCCAACGGCACCGGCAGCATCACGCTCAGCTTCGAGACCGGCACCGACGCCGCGCTGGCGCAGGTGGACGTGCAGAACCGGCTCTCGCGCGCGTCGCCGCGCCTGCCCGCCGCCGTGACGCAGCAAGGCGTGCGCGTGGACCGCTCGCGCAGCAACTTCCTGCTGTTCGCCATTCTCTCCAGCGAAGACCCGGCCTGGGACCCGGTGGCGCTGGGCGACTACGCCTCGCGCAGCGTGGTGCCCGAGCTTCAACGCCTGCCCGGTGTGGGCCAGGCGCAGCTGTTCGGCACCGAGCGCGCCATGCGCATCTGGATCGATCCGGCCAAGCTGCTGGGCTTCAACCTGAGTGCAGCCGACGTCACCAACGCCATCCGCGCACAGAATGCGCAGGTCTCGGCGGGCGAAATCGGCGCCTTGCCCAACGTGGGTGGCCAGAGCATCGCGGCCACCGTGGTGGTCAACGGCCAGCTCGCCAGCACCGAACAGTTCGGCAACATCGTACTGCGCGCCAGCCCCGACGGGGCGACCGTTCGCCTCAAGGACGTGGCCCGCATCGAGCTCGGTGCCCAGGCCTACGCCACCTCGGCGCGTCTGAACGGCAAACCCTCCACCGGCATCGGCGTGCAGCTCTCGCCCAGTGGCAATGCGCTGGCCACGGCCGACGCGGTGCGCGCGAAGATGACCGAGCTCGAGCGCTTCTTCCCCGCCGGCATGACCTGGTCGATTCCCTACGACAGCTCGCGCTTCGTGAAGATTTCCATTCAGCAAGTGGCCATCACACTGGGCGAAGCCATGCTGCTGGTGTTCCTGGTGATGTTCCTGTTCCTGCAGAACATCCGGTACACCATCATCCCCACCATCGTGGTGCCGGTGGCATTGCTCGGTACCTTCGCCACGCTGCTGGCCATGGGTTTCTCCATCAACGTGCTGACCATGTTCGGCATGGTGCTGGTGATCGGTATCGTGGTGGACGATGCCATTGTGGTGGTGGAGAACGTCGAACGCATCATGAGCGAAGAGGGCCTCCCGCCACTGGAGGCCACCCGCAAAGCCATGACCCAGATCTCGGGCGCCATCATCGGCATCACCGTGGTGCTCATCTCGGTGTTTGTGCCGCTGGCCTTCTTTGCCGGTTCGGTGGGCAACATCTACCGCCAGTTCTCGGCGGTCATGGGTGTGTCGATCGCGTTTTCGGCGTTTCTTGCTCTCTCGCTCACACCCGCCCTGTGCGCCACGCTGCTCAAGCCGGTGGAAGCCGGTCACCACCACGAGAAGAAGGGCTTCTTCGGCTGGTTCAACCGCGGCTTTGCGCGCACCGCCAAGGGCTACGAAGGGGGCGTGGCCAAGCTGCTGCCGCGCGCCGGCCGCACCCTGGTCATCTACCTGGCCATCGTCGCCGCTGCGGTGGTGGTCTACATGCGCCTGCCCACCTCGTTCCTGCCCGGTGAAGACCAGGGCACGATGCTGGTCAATGTGCAGCTGCCGCCCGGCGCCACGCAGGAGCGCACGCTCGAAGTCATCAAACAGGTGGAGGGCTTCATCCTCAAGCAGCCCGAGGTGCAGAGCATGGTCGGCGTGCTCGGCTTCAGCTTCTCCGGCCAGGGCCAGAACGCCGCGCTGGCCTTCATCACGCTCAAGGACTGGAAGGAACGGACGGCAGAGGGCAGCTCGGCGCAGGCGGTGGCCGGCCGGGCGTTCGGCGCGCTCTCGGGTGTGCGCGATGCGTTCATCTTGCCGCTGAGCCCGCCTCCCATTCCCGAACTGGGTTCGTCTTCCGGCTTCAGCTTCCGCCTGCAAGACCGGGGAGGTCTGGGTCGTGAGGCGCTGCTGGGCGCGCGCAACCAGCTGTTGGGCCTGGTGTCGCAAAGCAAGGTGCTGGCCCAGGTGCGCCCGGACGGACTGGAAGACGCGCCGCAGTTGCAGATCGATATCGACCGTGACAAGGCCAATGCGCTGGGCGTGGGGTTCGATGCGATCAACGCGGCCATCGGTACCGCGCTGGGCTCGACCTACGTGAACGACTTCCCCAATGCGGGGCGCCTTCAACGCGTGGTGGTGCAGGCCGACGCGCCGGCGCGCATGCAACCCGACGACCTGCTGCGCCTGAACGTGGTCAACAACAAGGCGCAGGCCGTGCCCCTTTCGGCGTTTGCCTCCACCAAATGGATCACCGGTCCGATGCAGACGGTGCGCTACAACGGCTACCCGTCCATGCGCATCAGCGGCAGCGCAGCGCCCGGCGCCAGCACCGGCGACGCCATCGCCGAGATGGAACGGCTGGCGGCCCAGCTGCCGCAAGGCATTGGCTACGAGTGGACCGGTCAGACGCGTGAGGAAAAGCTGGCAGGTTCACAAGCCATCGTCCTCTACGCCTTCGCCATCCTGGCGGTGTTCCTGTGCCTGGCCGCGCTCTACGAGAGCTGGACGATCCCGCTGTCGGTGATTCTGGTGGTGCCGCTGGGTGTCATCGGAGTGCTGCTGGCCACCTTGTTCCGCGGGTACTCGAACGACGTGTATTTCCAGGTGGGGCTGATCACCATCATCGGTCTGTCGGCGAAAAACGCGATCCTGATCATCGAGTTTGCGAAAGACCTGCAGGCGCAGGGCAAGGGCGTGATCGAGTCGGCGCTGGCCGCAGCCCACCTGCGTTTCCGCCCCATCGTCATGACCTCGCTGGCGTTCACCCTGGGCGTGTTGCCGCTGGCCCTGGCCTCCGGCGCAGGCTCGGCCAGCCAGCGCGCCATCGGCACCGGCGTGATCGGCGGCATGCTCACCGGCACGGTGTTGGCGGTGGTGTTCGTGCCGATCTTTTTTGTGGTGGTGCGCACGCTGTTCAAAGGCAGCGCGCGACAGCACCAGCGTGATGCCGAGCAGGCACAACAACACGGAGTGCACTGAAATGACCCACCTTCGCTTTGGAGCCCTGAGCCTCGCGGTGCTGGCGCTCTCCGCCTGCTCGTTCACGCCCAAGTACGAGCGCCCGGCCGCCCCCGTGGCCGCCACCTTCCCTGACCAAGTCGCACCCGTCGCGGCGCAGGCCGACAACATGGCCTGGCGCGAGTTCGTGGGCGATGCCCGCCTGCGCGATCTGATCGCGCTGGCGCTGGCCAACAACCGCGACCTGCGCGTGGCCACGCTCAACATCGAGCAGGTGCGCGCGCAGTACCAGATCCGCCGCGCCGACCAGTTCCCTTCGGTGGGGCTGGCGGCGGCCGGTAACCGCCAACCCGACGCCAATGGCGGCATCGCCAGCACCTACAGCGTGGGCCTCGCCTTGAGCAGTTGGGAGATCGATTTCTTCGGCCGCCTCGGCAGCCTCAAGGAAGCGGCGCTCGCCCAGTACCTCGCCAGCGAAGAAGCGCGCCACGCCGCGCAGACCAGCCTGGTGGCGGCGGTGGCCAGCAGCTGGCTGAGCCTGCAGACCAACGACGAGTTGCTGGCCCTGACCCAGCGCACCGTGGCCACGCGCGAAGACTCCCTGCGCCTGAGCAAGCTGCGCTTCGACAACGGCGCCACCTCGGCGCTGGACCTGCGCCAGGCCGAGTCGCTCACCGCGGCTGCGCAGTCCGCGCTGGCTCAGCAGCGCAGGGCGCGTGCGCTCGACCTGAACGCGCTCACGCTGCTGGTGGGGCAAACGCCGCCGGCCGGGCTGCTGCCTGCGCCACCCGCCATGCCCCAGGCCACCACGGCCAATGGGGTGGTGGTTCCCGTGGCGCCGGTGCCTGCGGCGGCGATGCTGCGCGATGTGCCGGCCGGCCTGCCGTCCGATCTGCTCGCGCGCCGCCCGGACATCCGCCAGGCCGAGCAGCAGCTGATCGCGGCCAACGCCAACATCGGCGCCGCGCGCGCTGCCTTCTTCCCGCGCATCTCGCTCACCGCCAGCGCAGGCACCGCCAGCAGCAGCCTCTCGGGCCTGTTTGAAAGTGGCTCGTGGGGTTTCACGCTGGCGCCGCAGGCGTTGCTGCCGATCTTCGATGCGGGACGCAACAACGCCAACCTCGGATCCGCCAAGGCCGCGCGCGACATCGCGGTGGCGCAGTACGAAAAATCGATCCAGACCGCGTTCCGCGAAGTGGCCGATGCGCTGGCCGGCAGCGCCACGCTGGGCGACCAGCTCACGGCGCAGCAGGTGCAGGCCACGGCCGAGGCCGAGCGTTTCCGGCTGGCCGAGCTGCGTTACCGCAACGGCGTGTCGAGCTTCCTGGACGTGCTGGACGCACAGCGTTCGCTGTTCACAACGCAGCAGGCGCTGGCCCAGACGCGACTGGCGCAGCAGCAAAACCAGGTGGCCTTGTACAAAGCCTTGGGTGGTGGCTGGACAGAGTGAGGGTGGATCCACTCCGCAGCGCTTTGTGAGCCTTTCCGGAGCGTGATGTCTTGCTCAGGGCACCCGAGGATCCGGCTCTGCCGGTCCCAGGGTGCGCCCCCCTTTCAAGGGGGGACGCGCGAAGCGCGGCGGGGGGTTATGTCTTCAAATCGTAAAACTTGACGATGGCGTCCCACGCAACCTTGGGATCGTCCACGTACTGGAACAGCGCCAGATCCTCGGGGGAGATCGCGCCTTCTTCCACCAGCACATCGAGGTTGATCAGGCGTTTCCAGTAGTCCGATCCGAACAGCAGGATCGGCACCGGCTTGGCCTTCTTGCATTGCACCAGGGTGATCACTTCGAACAGCTCGTCGAGCGTGCCGAAGCCGCCGGGGAACGCGAGCAGGGCCTTGGCGCGCATCATGAAATGCATCTTGCGCAGCGCGAAGTAGTGGAACTTGAAACTCAGCTCGGGTGACACATACGGGTTGGCCGCTTGCTCGTGCGGCAGCGCGATGTTCAGGCCCACGTTGAGCGCGCCTTCGTCGTGTGCACCGCGGCTGGCGGCTTCCATGATGCCGGGGCCGCCGCCCGTGCAGATGTACAGCTGGTCGGCCGTGGGGCAGCTGGCGCTGTAGCGTGCCACCGTGCGGGCGAATTCGCGGGCGTGGTCGTAGTAAGGCGCATTGCGCACCATGGCTTTGGCGCGTGCGATATCTGCCGCCTCACCACTGCGCTCTGCACGCACCAGCATCTCTTGCGCTTCGCTGGCTTCGCGAAAGCGCGCGCTGCCGAACACCACCACCGTGTTTTCAATGCCGGCGTCACGTTGTGCCAGGTCGGGCTTGAGCATCTCCAGCTGAAAGCGGATGCCCCGTGTTTCGCGGCGCAGCAGAAATTCGGGGTCGGCAAAGGCGAGGCGGTAGGCGTCGGCGTGCAGGGCATTGCCTTCGTTGGCGTGGGTTTGCAGCTCGGCCCAGGCATCGGCCAGGCGCCGTTCGTTGAGGTTCTGTTTGGTTTCCATGAGAGGCTCCTTGAATCGTCAGTGTCGGTGACTTGTGTGACTACAGTCCGAGCGCCAGGGCCAGCGGCACGAACAGGATGGCCAGCGCATTGCCCAGCATGATCATGGCGCCCACCTTGTCGGGCTCCTGGTGGTAACGCTCGGCGAGCATGAACTGCATCACCGCCGGGGGCAGGGCGGCGAACAGCAGCAGCTGTCCGCGCGCCGCACCCTCCAGGCCGAGTGCCCAGGCCAGCGGAATGCCGATGGCCAGTCCAATGATGGGCCGCGCCAGGGCGCCGAGCAAACCCAGCGCCAGGCCCGAGCGGGTGAGGGCGGTGAGCCGCACGCCCAGTGCGAACAGCATCATGGGCAGCAGCGCGTCGCCCAGCAGCTTCAAACCCGAGAGCACCACGTCGGGTGGGCGCACCTCGGTGAGTGCGCTGATGAAGCCCAGCGCGGTTCCGATCATGAGTGGGCTGGTGAGCAGGTCGCGTGTGCGCGCCAGGCGGCTGGTGATGCGCGCGCCCAGCGAGAAGTGCAGCAGGTTGCTGACCGAAAACAGCGCCACGGACGCGCCGAAGTTGGCCGGGCCGAAGGCCAGCAGCGCCAGCGGCAGGCCCATGTTGCCGCAGTTGTTGAACATCACCACCGGCACCAGGGTGCGCGGCTGTGCGCCGAATGCTTTGGCCAGCGGCCAGGCCAGCAGGCCACTGAGCAGGATGAGCACGGTGCCGCCGAACAGCAGCGCGGTGTGGTCGGCCATGCGGAAGTCGCGCGAGGCCAATGCCGAATACACCAGCAGCGGCGCCAGCACGTCGAGCGCGATGCGGTTGAACACCGACATGTCGGGCACGCTTCGGCGCGCGTAGCCGTAGCCGATGACCACGATCAGGAAGACCGGGATGATGACGTCGGTGATGCGGGCGATCAGGTCCATGGCGCGGGGTGTTGGGTACAAACGAAAGAGGCTCCCGCAGGAGCCTCTTGAACCGAACGATCAGCGTGTGATCAGACCCGTTTGCGGTATTCGCCGGTGCGGGTGTCGATCTCGATCTTGTCGTCCTGCGCAACGAACAAAGGCACCGACACTTCAAAGCCGGTGGCGATCTTGGCGGGCTTGAGCACCTTGCCGGACGTGTCGCCCTTGACGGCGGGTTCGGTCCAGGTGATCACGCGCTCGACGCTGGTGGGCAGTTCGACCGAGATGGCCTTGCCGTCGTAGAACACCACTTCCACGGTCATGCCGTCTTCGAGGTAGTTCAGCGCGTCGCCCATGTTCTCGGCTTCCACCTCGTACTGGTTGAAGTCGGCGTCCATGCAGACGTACATCGGGTCGGCGAAGTAGGAGTAGGTGCACTCCTTTTTGTCCAGGATGATCTGGTCCATCTTGTCGTCGGCCTTGCAGACGACTTCGGTGGCCATGTTGTTGAGCAGGGCCTTGAGCTTCAGGCGCACAGTGGCGGCACCACGGCCACCGCGGCTGTATTCGGTTTTCAGGACGATCATCGGGTCCTTGCCGTGCATGATGACGTTGCCGGCGCGGAGTTCTTGAGCGATTTTCATAAGGGTTCCAACGGTTGGGCCGCGTGCTCCCGGCGTGGGCTGGACACCCGGGAACTGAGCTGATGGCTGCGATCTGTGCGGCGAGGCAGACGGCTGGCGGAAGCGGTGACCGGCGTGTTGCCCGGGCCGGATTTCCGCAAAGCCTCGAATTTTATCGCCTTTTCCCTATCGCTTCCCCTGCACGAAGTCGCCCAGCTGGGTGACCAGATCGGTCTGGGTCAGCAGGCGTTGGCGCGCAGACTGCACGCAGCCGCGCCAGTCGTCCAGCGTGGCGGCGTCCGGCCACACCGGGGCGGCACTGCCGATCCCGTTCCAGGCGCGGTGAAACACGCGAAGCGTGGCGGGGGCTTGAAGCCAGTCCAGGAAGGCCTCCAGCTTGGCGTGGTGAGCGTCATCGTGCTGTGGGTAGATGTGCCACACGAGGGGCTGGCCGGCCCAGAGCCCACGCACCAGCGAGTCTTCGCCGCGCACAAAATTGAGATCGCAGGCCCAGAGCAGGTGGTCGAAGTCGACTTGGGTGAGCAAGGGCAGGGCGTGCAGCTGGCCGCTCGGGGATGCCTGTGCCGCGCGCCAGGCGCGCCCGGGCGTGACCAGCCACTGCCAGGACGCCTGCGCTGCCTGGCGCAGCACCTCGGGTAGGGCCGCGGGTTCGTAGCAGAACAGGCTGGCCCGGCGTGATGACGGTGACAGCCCCAGGCCGCGCAGCCAGGCTTCAGCGTCGAACGCGGCCTGGCGCTGCAGCAGGTCCGCCTCGCGCAGCAGCCCCCCGGTGCGTTCGGTGAAGCCGGGGTAGAAAAACCACTTGGTGAGTCCGCGAAGGGGCCCGCTCATGACCGGCGAGGGCAGGCGGTGCGACCGTTCCACGTAGGTCTCGGCGCTCAGGTATTCCAGGTTGATCCACACCGGCGGGCGCTCGCCCCCGGTCAGGCGCGTGGCGAGGTCGTGGATGCATTCGGGCGGGGGCTCGCAGCCGAAAGCTTCAATCCAGACGTCCGCCAAAGGTGGGCTGGCCACCTGGTCGGCGTGCAGTGGTGTGGTCCAGTGCACCACCTCGATGCCCTCCACCTGGCCTTCAAGCGCACCGGGCGCCATCCAGGCCAGCGCCAGTGGGTCGTCCAGCCACAGGCGCACCCGTTCGCCGCGCCGCGCGAGCTCGGCCGAGAGCCGCCAGCACACGCCCACGTCGCCGAAGTTGTCGATCACCCTGCAGAAAATGTCCCAACGCATGGGCGCCATTGTCGGGCCAAGGCTTTTCAGGCCGCGCACAATACGCGCCCATGTCCAGCACGCCCACCCCAGCCAGCCATCCCGACCAATTGCTCAGCGAAGTGGCCGCTCTGCCCGGGCTGCCCGGCGTCTACCGCTATTTCGACGCCCAGGGCCAGCTGCTCTACGTGGGCAAGGCGCGCAACCTGAAGAAGCGCGTGTCGAGCTATTTCCAGAAGAGCCACGACGGCACGCGCATCGGCCACATGATCAGCAAGATCGTGCGCATGGAGACCACCGTCGTGCGCTCCGAGGCCGAGGCGCTCCTGCTGGAGAACAACCTCATCAAGACGTTGAACCCCAAGTTCAACATCCTGTTCCGCGACGACAAGAGCTACCCCTACCTCAAGATCACCGGCACGCGCGAGACCTTCCGCACCTCGGCCAGGATGCCGGTGCCCTCACTCGCGTTTCCGCGCATGGCTTACTACCGCGGTGTGGTGGATCGGCGCCACAGTTACTACGGGCCGTACCCCAGCGCCTGGGCGGTCAAGGAGTCCATCACGCTGCTGCAGAAGGTGTTTCGCCTGCGCACCTGCGAAGACACGGTGTTTGCCAACCGCACGCGGCCTTGCCTGCTCTACCAGATCAAGCGCTGCAGCGGCCCCTGTGTGGACTTGGTCGACAGCGAGGACTACGCGCGCGACGTGCAGGACGCCGAGCGTTTTCTGCGGGGTGAAACGCAGGCCGTGCTCGATGCGCTGGAACAGCGCATGCTGGGGCACGCCGAAAAACTCGAGTTTGAACAGGCCGCCGAGCTGCGCAACCAGATGACCGCGCTCTCGCGCGTGTTGCACCAGCAGACCATGGACAACCTGTCCGACAAGGACGTAGACGTGCTGGCGGTCAAGGTGCATGGTGGACGCGCCTGCGTGAACCTGGCCATGGTGCGCGGCGGGCGCCACCTCGGCGACCGGCCGTATTTTCCCGCGCATGTGGACGACGCCACCGCGATCGACAACGCGCTTTCTGAAGAAGGCGATGCGCCCACCGGCGACCCGGCCGAGCGCGTGGCCGTGCAGGTGCTCGAAGCCTTCATTGCCCAGCACTACCTGGGCATTGCCATGCCCCAGATCCTGGTGACCAGCCACGCGGTGGGCCGGCCGCTGCTGGACGCGTTGTCCGAACAAACAGGTGCCAAGGTGAGCGCGGTGCACAACCCGCGCGAGCACCGCCGCAGCTGGCTGGAGATGGCGCAGAAGAACGCCGACATCGCGCTGGCGCGGCTGCTGGCCGAAGAGGGCAGCCAGCAGGCGCGCACCCGCGCACTGGCCGATGCCCTGCAGCTGCCCGACGACCAGCTCGATACCCTGCGCATCGAGTGCTTCGACATTTCGCACACGGCCGGTGAATCCACCCAGGCCTCGTGTGTGGTGTTCGAAGGCCACAAGATGCAAAACAGCCAGTACCGCCGCTACAAGATCGAAGGCATCACCGGCGGCGACGACTACGCCGCCATGAAGCAGGTGCTGCTGCGGCGCTACGGCAAGATCGCCGAGGCGATGCGCTCGGACGACGTACCGCCGCCGGACCTCACCGTTCCGGCTGAGCCCGCCCTTGGACAGGCTCAGGACGATCGGCGTGCTGACCAGGACGCATCGGATGCTTTGTCTGCCGAACCCACCGCGGAGTCCATCACCGGCCCGCGCATGCCCGACCTGGTGCTCATCGACGGAGGCAAAGGGCAGGTGAGCATGGCGCGCGAGGTGTTCCAGCAACTGGGCCTGGACCTCTCACTCATCGTGGGTGTGGAAAAAGGCGAGGGCCGCAAGGTCGGTCTGGAAGAGTTGGTGTTCGCCGATGGCCGCGAGAAGGTCTACCTGGGCCACGACTCCGCGGCGTTGATGCTGGTGGCACAGATCCGCGACGAAGCGCACCGTTTTGCCATCACCGGCATGCGCGCCCAGCGCGCCAAGGTGCGCACCGGCGGCAGCAAGCTCGAAGACATCCCGGGTGTGGGGCCGAAGAAACGGGCGCGTTTGCTGCAGCGTTTCGGCGGTGTGCGTGGCGTGGCGTCAGCCAGCGTGGACGACCTGTGCACCGTGGAAGGCATCTCGGCCGAGCTGGCCGACGCCATCTACCGCGCCCTGCATTGACCCGGCGGATCAGGCGAACGTGCTGCCGTGCATGCCGTGGTGAAGCAGTTCGGCTGGAACGGTGGCTGCCCATGGCGAAGCGCAGGGCAATGACGGTGTGCTTCTGGGACCACTCAGGATCGGACGTTCGGCCCACCAGGCCTTCGCCGCGTCACCCGAGCATGTGTCACCCAGCCACGTCTTGACCCGGCTCGAGCTCCATTCTGGGCGCCGGCGCAGGCTGCGTGCGGTCTGGCGTGCAAACAGCTCCAGCATCCGGTGGCGCAGCTGCAGCGATTGACCGAAGGGCGAGACCCAATCGATCAGCCAGAGCCGGTCACCGCTTCGCCAGTCGGCTGGCGCCAAGGGGGTGGAGGGGTCCTTGATGAAACGGCTCTCGGCCTGTGCGTTCAGACAGGCGTAGAGCAGCAAGGCCACCGGGTCCCGCTGTTGGTTGTGCTTGCCGGTGCAGACCAGCACATACTGACCTTGCCGGATCGGCTCCAGCAGGCGCTTTTCCAGGTTCTTGATGGAGAGTTGTCGGTGGCGGGGCACTTGCATCCAGAGCCAAACGGCCGCGCCAAACGCCTCGCCGATGCGATTGGCTTGTCCGGTGAGTTGCGGTGCTTGAAGGTGGTGCGTCGTGTGCATGGTCAGGCTCCTGCTCGGGTGTGGGATCCGCGCTGCGCGGATGGTTGAAATGCATTCCAAAGGATTCTTTTTTGGTCGATTGATTGTCTTTCAAGTAATTGTTTGGAATGCTTTTGACGGTGGGAAAAACGGCATGAAGTCGGGGCCTCCGTGAGAAAGTCCGCGAGCCTGTTCCCGCTCACTGCCCAAGCTGCGGCACGCAGCCTGCGCAGAGGCCGCGTATGGCAACGCAGCGGGGCTGCTTGACCCAGCCCGCATAATCGCGCTATGTTTTTCAACCTCCCCACCCTGCTCACCTGGGCACGCATCGTGGCCATCCCGCTGATCGTGGGGGTGTTCTATCTGGAAGACATGAGCGTGGCGCAGCAGAACCTGATCGCCACGGTGATGTTTGTCGTGTTCGCACTGACCGACTGGGCCGACGGCTATCTCGCGCGCAGGCTCAACCAGACCTCGGCTTTCGGGGCATTTCTTGATCCGGTGGCCGACAAGTTCCTGGTGTGCGCGGCGCTGCTGGTGCTGGTGCACCTGGACCGTGCCGATGTGTTTGTCGCACTCATCATCATCGGCCGCGAGATCGCCATCTCGTCCCTGCGCGAGTGGATGGCCATCATTGGCGCCACCAAGAGTGTGGCGGTGCACATGATCGGCAAGATCAAGACCACCGTGCAGATGGTGGCGATTCCGTTCCTGCTGTTCGACGGCACGCTGTTCCAGCTGATCGACACGCGGCTCTGGGGCACCTGGCTGATCTGGATCTCGGCCGTGCTCACGGTGTGGTCGATGGTGTACTACCTGCAGAAGGCCATTCCCGAAATCCGGGCGAAGTCGCGCTGAGGCCTTGGCGATGCATTCCCCGACGCAAGACAATGCGTGGCTGCGCGCCATGCCCTGGGTGTTCGTGCTGATCTGGAGCACCGGTTTCATCGTGGCGCGCTACGGCATGCCGCACGCTCCGCCCATGAAGTTCCTCGCGGTGCGCTATGCGCTCTCCATCGCCTGTTTCCTGCCCTGGATCGTGCTCGCCGGTGTGAAGTGGCCCACCACCCGCACGCAGTGGTTCCACCTCGCGGTGACCGGTGTGCTGATGCACGCGGGTTATCTGGGTGGTGTGTGGGCAGCGGTCAAGGCGGGCATGGGCTCGGGCCTGTCTTCGCTCATCGTCGGCCTGCAGCCGGTGCTCACCGCGATCTGGCTCTCCGGCACCGGCTCCAAGGTGAGCAAGCGCCAGTGGCTCGGTCTGGTGTTGGGATTCGCCGGCCTGGTGCTGGTGGTCTCGCGCAAGTTCGGCGCCGGTGGGCCGGGCGATCAGGCCAACTGGTTCAACCTGTCGCTGGCGGTCATGGCCCTGTTTGCCATCACCATCGGCACGCTTTACCAGAAGCGTTTTGTGGCGGCTTGCGATGTGCGCACCGCCAATGCGGTGCAGCTGCTCGCTGCACTGCTCGTCACGCTGCCGCTGACTTTGCTGGAAGCGGAGTCGATGCGCTGGAACGGTGAACTGGTGGGCGCCATGGCCTGGAGTGTGCTGGGCCTCACGCTGGGCGGCAGCTCGCTGCTGTACCTGCTGATCCAGCGCGGTGCTGCGGCCAGTGTCACCAGCCTCATGTACCTCGTGCCTCCGTGCACCGCGCTGATCGCGTGGGTGCTGTTCGCCGAGCCCATCACCGCCGTCACGCTGGCCGGCACCGCGCTCACCGCTTTTGGCGTGAGCCTGGTGGTGCGCGCTTCGCGCTAGGGGCACGCCGAGCGGGTTTCCAGGGTTCCTTGCGGAAGCGCTCCGCCAGAAAGTCCACCAACAGGCGGATGCGCCGCGGGGTCTGGGAGCGGAAGGGCGCGAGCCAGTGGATGTCGGCGTCCGCCATCGCCTGATCGGGCAGGACCCGCACGAGTTCTCCGCTGGCCAGCTGCGGCGCAATGTCCCACAGGCTGCGCAACATGATGCCGCGACCTGCCAGGCACCAGTCACGCACCATCTCGCCCGAGTTGCTGGAGAGCGGACCGTTCACCGGCACATGTTTCACCTGCGTTTCACCCGTACTCTGCAGCCGCCAGTGGTCGAAACGCCGGCCAGGCCCGCCACCGTTTTCGCGCACCACCAGACAGCTGTGGCTGGCGAGGTCTTGCAGCGTGCGGGGTGTGCCGTGTTGCTGCAAATAACCGGGTGCGGCCACCAGCACGCGCTGGTTGCCGGCGAGTCGCCGCGACACCCATTCAGCCGCGCGTTCGTTCGGTGCATTCCAGAGCCAGATGGCGCCATCAAACCCGTCCACCGCCAGGTCGGGCAGCTGTTCGGTGAGCTGCAACTGCACCTGCACACCGGGGTGCCCCGCCTGGAAATCGGCAATCGCCGGGCCCACCCAGAGGCGGCCAAACCCGAAGGTGGCCGCCAGGCGCACCGGTCCGGCGGGTTCGGCCTGGCGTTCGCGCAATTCGGCCTGCACGTCGTCGAACGCGCGCAGCAGGTGCACCGCGCGTTCGCACAGCGTGTCGCCTTCGGCCGTGGGGCTCACGCGCCGCGTGGTGCGCTGGAACAGTTTCAGACCCAGACCCGCCTCCAGCGCGGCCAGGCGCTTCGTCACGGCCGAGGGGGCCACGCGCAGCGCGCGGGCGGCCATCACCAAGCTGCCGTGTTGGCGCACGGCGAGCACGAGTTCCAGATCGGGGCGGTCCAATTGTTTCCTTTCTGGATTGAATCAATTGCCGGATTATTGCTTCGGCGCGGGCTATGCTGGCGACTTTCCAAGACCTGACCGAAGGAGCATCCATGAGCCAGCACCGCATCGCCGTCATCGCCGGAGACGGCATCGGCACCGAAGTCATGCCCGAGGGCATCCGTGTGCTCGAAGCCGCCGCGACGAAGTTCGGCATCGACCTGCAGTTCGACCACTTCGACTTCTCCAGTTGCGACTATTTCGAACGCCACGGCAAGATGTTGCCGGACGACTGGAAAGACCAGATCGGGGGCCACGAGGCGATCTACTTTGGTGCGGTGGGCTGGCCCGACAAGGTGCCCGACCACATCTCGCTCTGGGGTTCGCTGCTGCTGTTCCGCCGCGAGTTCGACCAGTACGTCAACGTGCGGCCCGCGCGCCTCATGCCCGGCGTGATCGCCCCGGTGGTGCGGCGCGACGGCAGCGCGCGTGCGCCCGGCGAGATCGACATGGTGATCGTGCGCGAGAACACCGAAGGCGAGTACTCCAGCATCGGCGGGCGCATGTACCCCGGTACCGAGCGCGAGATCGTGATGCAGGAGACGGTGATGTCGCGCATCGGCGTGGACCGTGTGTTGCGCTACGCCTTCGAGACCGCGCGCTCGCGCCCCAAGAAGCACCTGACGAGTGCCACCAAGAGCAACGGCATCGCCATCACCATGCCGTACTGGGACGAACGCGTGGCCGAGATGGCCAAGGAGTACCCGGACGTGCGGGTCGACAAGTTCCACATCGACATCCTCACCGCACACTTTGTGCAGCGCCCCGACTTCTTCGACGTGGTGGTCGGCAGCAACCTGTTCGGCGACATCCTCTCCGACCTCGGGCCGGCCTGCACCGGCACCATCGGCATCGCACCCAGCGCCAACCTCAACCCCACGCGCCAGCACCCGTCTTTGTTCGAACCCGTACACGGATCGGCGCCCGACATCGCCGGCCAGGGCATTGCCAATCCGATCGGCCAGATCTGGTGCGGCGCGCTCATGCTCGACTTCCTGGGGTACCGCGCAGCGCACGATGCGGTGATGAACGCCATCGAAGCGGTGCTGCAGCCCGGCAATGGCGCGCCCCGAACCGCCGATCTCGGCGGGATGGCGGGCACCGCCGACGTGGGACGAGCGATTGCGCAGGCCATCAAGGCTTGATCCCGGGCGTGGCGCGCGGCAGCGCAGCGGGTGAAAACGTCTAGAATCTCGCCTCTTGTGCCGTCGGGAAGGGGCATGCTCTCCCTGTGTATTGACAGGGTTCGCAGCCCATGGGTCTAATCCAATGCGTTCGACACGGTCATCACCGTGTCCAGCGATCAACAAGACCCGTCCCACGGCCGCCAACCGCGCCGTTCCAGGACAAGCTTTGTACCAACGGAACACTCATCTCAATCCAAGAGGGGCCATTTGTGAACAAAACAGAACTCGTCGAACACATTGCCAAGAACGCCGACATCTCCAAGGCAGCCGCCACGCGCGCACTCGATTCGACCATCACCGCCATCCGCACCACGCTCAAGAAGGGCGGCACCGTGTCCCTCGTGGGTTTCGGTTCTTTCGCGGTGACCAAGCGCCCTGCCCGCAAGGGTCGCAACCCCCGCACCGGCGACGAGATTAAAATCAAGGCCGCCAAAGTGCCGAAGTTCCGTCCGGGCAAAGCGCTCAAAGACGCATTGAACTGAGGCCATCGCCCACTTTCCGGTGGGGTGCTTAGCTCAGTTGGCAGAGCGGCTCCTTTACACGGAGTAGGTCGGCGGTTCGACCCCGTCAGCACCCACCACCATCGAAAAGGCGAACCCGGGTTCGCCTTTTTTGTTGTCGGCAGCGGCAACACTTTTCATTCCACTTGAAGCAGCAGGGTTCCAGGCATGTTCGATTCCATCCGCAACCACAAGAAGTACCTCATGGGCTTCTTGATGATCCTGATCATTCCCTCGTTCGTTCTGTTCGGCATCGAGGGTTACACCAGACTGGACGGTGCCGGCGAAGCCGTGGCCACGGTCGATGGCACGGAGATCACCCAGGTTGAATGGGATCAGGCGCACCAGGTGGAGTCGCAACGACTGCGCGAGGCCATGCCCACGCTCGATGCCAAACTGCTGGACAGCCCCGAAGCGCGTTACGCCACGCTTGAGCGCCTGGTGCGCGATCGCGTGCTGGCCACCGCTGCCCAAAAGCTCAACCTGTTCACCAGCGACCAGCGCCTGGCCCGTGAACTTCAGCAGAACGAGGCCATTGCTGCCCTGCGCAAACCCGACGGCACGCTGGACGTGGAGGCTTACCGCGCCCTGGTGGCCCGCCAGAACATGACGCCCGAGATGTTCGAAGCCCGCGTTCGGGCCGACCTGTCGCAGCGCCAGGTGTCCCAGTCCATTGTGGGCTCGGGCTTTGCACCCGCGGGCCTGGCCAATGTGTCGCTGAACGCATTCTTCGAGCGCCGCGAAGTGCAGGTGGCTCGCTTCAGCGCAACCGACTACGCGGCTCGCGTGAAGCCCACCGATGCCGAGATTGAAGCTTTCTACAACGCCAACGGGCCGCTGTTCCAGGCGCCCGAGCAGGCCGACATCGAATACCTGGTGCTCGATGCGAGCGCCCTGCAGGCGTCGCTCACGCTCAACGAAGCCGACGTGCGTGCCTACTACGACCAGAACGCCGGACGACTCGCCGGCACCGAAGAACGGCGCGCCAGCCACATCCTGCTGACCGTGCCCGCCGGCGCCCCCGCAGCAGACAAGGAAGCCATTCGCGCCAAGGCCGCCACCCTGCTGGAGCAGGTGCGCAAGAACCCCGCGAGCTTTGCCGAGGTGGCCAAGGCGAACTCACAAGACCCCGGCTCGGCCGTCAATGGCGGTGACCTCGACTTCTTCTCGCGCGGCGCCATGGTCAAGCCGTTCGAAGACGTGGTGTATGCGCTCCCCAAGGGCGGCATCTCGGATCTGGTGGAGACCGAATTCGGCTTTCACATCATCCAGCTCACCGACATCAAAAGCCCTCCGCAGCGCAGCTTTGAAGCCATGAAGCCCGAGATCGAAGCCGAGCTCCGGCAGCAGCAGGCGCAGAAGCAGTTTGCCGAGGCTGCAGAGACCTTCAGCAACCTGGTGTACGAACAGGCCGACAGTCTCAAGCCTGCAGCCGATCGGCTCAAGCTCGAGATTCGCACTGCCCAGGGCGTGCAACGCCAGCCACAAACAGGGTCAACGGGCGTGCTGGCCAACGAGCGTTTGCTGGCCGCTGTGTTCGCGCCCGATGCGGTGGACCAGAAGCGCAACACCGAAGCCATCGAAACCGGCTCCAACCAGCTGGTCTCGGCCCGCGTGGTGAAGCACTCGCCGGCGCGCACTCGACCGCTGGACGAAGTTCGCGAGTCCGTGCGGACCCGTCTGGTGGCACAGCGCTCCGCCGAGCTGGCGCGTGAAGAAGGCGACAAGCAGCTGCAGGCCTGGAAGGCCGGCGGCGCCGCAACAGGCCTTTCCCCCGCTCAGACCGTCTCGCGCGAGAACCCGCAAGGCCTGCCTCAGACCGTGTTGTTGGCTGCGCTCAGTGCCGATCCCAAGAGCCTGCCGGCCTGGGTGGGTGTGCCGCTTGGCGCCGAAGGCTACGCGGTCGTGAAGGTTGAAAAAGTGCTTCCTCGCACCACGCGCGAAGCGCAAGCCCTCGGTCAGGAGGTGCAGCAATACAGCCAGTGGTGGGCCACCGCGGAGAGCTTGGCCTATTACGACACACTCAAGGAGCGCTTCAAGGCCAAGATCCTGGTTGCCGAGCCGGCAACGGCTGCGGTGGCCGCCCGCTGAGCATTTCGGCTCCCGCAGAGGCGGGAGTCGCGCCACTTCGGGCTATAATCTGCGGCTTGCGGTGGCTGTAGCTCAGTTGGTAGAGTCCAGGATTGTGATTCCTGTTGTCGTGGGTTCGAGCCCCATCAGCCACCCCAAAAAATCCAAGTACAAAGCCCGGTTTCGACCGGGCTTTGTCGTTTCTGGCCTTGATGCGGAGCGCGGTTATTGGGCCTGCGCGGACCCTGCACAGGGATAACCCCGGTTCCCGTCCCCATGGACGGCGGTACGATCGGCACGGCCAGGACTTTGATCTTTGATCAAAGTTGACGGGCGACCGAATCCGATCGCATGAATCTCTTGCAGCCTGTTGCCATCAACGAAGCGGTGTACCGCGCGTTGCGCGACCAACTGATGCGCGGCGAATTTGCCGCGGGCCAGTGCCTGGGCATCGAAGAAATCGCCCTGGCGATGAACACCAGCACGATGCCGGTGAGGGCGGCCCTGAACCGGCTGGCGGAGCAGCGCGTCCTGGAGCGCAACAAAAGCCGTTCCATGCAGGTGCCGCTCTTGACCCTGGAACGGCTCGAAGACATTCGCCGCAGCCGCCTGTTGCTGGAGGGCGCGCTCACGGCCTGGGCGACGCCACGGCTCAACCCGTCCGACCTGGATCTGCTCAAAGACCTGGCGCGCAAGATTGCCCGGGCTTTGAAGACGCCATCAACGATCGATCAGGGCCTCGTCCACAACCAAGCCTTTCATTTCACGATTTACCAGGCCGCCAGCTCGCCGACCCTGCTGTCCATGGTGGAGAGTCTGTGGCTCCAGTCCGGTCCTTATCTGAGGGCATCGCGTGAGTTGATGCACCGGGCCCAAGGTCCCGACCTCGCCCTGCACGACCGCATCCTGCAGGCTCTCGTCGACCGCGATGCACCTGCGGCACAAGTGGCCATCGAGCAAGACATTGCCTGGGCATTCGATCGCCTGCGCGCGGTGCCCGACAAACTTTCCATCGCTGCCTGAGCCAGCCACCTCTTCACCGAACCATGACCCCACCCCAACGCGCTTCCCTGCACAAACACCGTTCGAGCGCCGTCACCGACGGCATCGCGCGCGCGCCCCACCGGGCGTTCCTGCGCGCCACCGGATTTGACGATGCCGCGCTCGGCAAATCCATCGTGGGCATCGTCAGCACCCAGGGTGAAAACACACCCTGTTCGATGGCACTGGCTCCTCAGGCCGACCGTGCCCGGCTGGGCGTGGCCGCTGGCGGCGGCGTGCCCGTGACGTTCACCACCATTTCGGTGTCGGACGGCACGTCGATGAACCACAGCGGCATGCGCATGAGCCTGGTTTCAAGAGAGGTCATCGCCGACAGCGTGGAGGTGGCTGTGCGTGGTCATGCCTACGACGGTCTGGTGGCGTTCGCAGGCTGCGACAAGACGCTGCCGGCCATGATGATGGCCATCGTCAGGCTCAACGTGCCCGCAGCCTTTGTGTATGGCGGCGCCACCTTGCCGGGCCATGCCCTGGGCGCGCCAGCCACCATCCTGACGGCGATCGAAGCCGTGGGTGCCGTGCAGACCGGCGCCATGTCGCCCGCACAACTGCAGGCGATCGAACGGACCTGCACGCCCACCGCGGGCTCCTGCCCCGGGCAATTCACGGCCAACACCATGGCCATGGTGGGCGAGGCTTTGGGCCTGTCGCCGCTGGGGTCGTCCATGATGCCCGCCGTCTACAGCGAGCGGCTGGCCATTGCCCAGCGCGCTGGCGAAACGGTGATGCGCACGATTGCCCAGGGCGGGCCCTTGCCGCGCGAACTGGTGACGCGCAAGAGCCTCGAAAACGCCTGCGCAGCCGTGGCCGCCACGGGCGGCTCCACCAACGCGGCCTTGCACATACCGGCCATTGCCCACGAGGCCGGCATCGACTTCACGCTGGACGATGTGGCCACGGTTTTCGAGCGCACGCCGCTGATCGCCGACCTCCAGCCAGGCGGCCGGTACCTGGCCCGCGACCTTCACGAAGCGGGCGGGACGCCCATGGTGCTCAAGACCTTGCTGCAGTCCGGCCATCTCCATGGCGACGTGCTCACGCTGGACGGCACGCCATTGGCCGATGCGCTGCAAGCCTGGCCCGATGCCGACGGCACCATCGTGCGTGCGGTCGGGCAAGTCATCCATGCCACGGGTGGTGTCACGGTGTTGCGGGGCAACCTGTGCCCCGACGGTGCCTTGCTCAAAGTCGCGGGCTTGAGATCGTTGCAGTTCACCGGCCCAGCGCGGGTGTTCGAGAGCGAAGAAGACTGCATGCGCGCGGTGGGTGAGCGCAGCTACCAGGCCGGCGAGGTGCTGGTGATCCGCAACGAAGGACCCAAGGGTGGACCCGGCATGCGGGAAATGCTGAGCGTGACGGCGGCGCTGTACGGGCAGGGCATGGGTGAGACGGTGGCCTTGATCACGGACGGGCGCTTCTCGGGCGCCACCCGTGGCCTGTGCATCGGTTACGTGGGTCCCGAAGCCGTGCTGGGCGGCCCGATTGCGCTGGTGCAGAACGGTGACGTGATCCGCATTGACGCGGCCTCCGGTGTGCTCGAGCTCGATGTGCCTGCCGACGAACTGGCCAGCCGCCAGGCCCGCTGGACGCCGCGCGTGGCCAACCGGCTGGGCGGTGTGCTCGAAAAATACGCCATCGTCGTGCGGCCCGCGCGCCAGGGCGCCGTGACCCACTCGGGCGCCGTCGACTGGCCCTACGAAGGCGAGGCCCGGTCATGACGCACGCAGGCACGGTGGGCTTCTGCGGCCTCGGATTGATGGGCGGCGCGATGGTGGGCCGGCTGCTGCAGTCGGGCCATAACGTGATGGTCTGGAACCGCACGCCGGTGAAGGCGCATGCGTTCGAACAACAGGGTGCGCGGGTGGCCGCCGACCCGGCGGAGATGGCCCGCGAGTGTGAACTGGTCATCCTGTGCCTGACCCATGAAGACGCCGTGCGCGAGGTCGTCTTTGGCCCCCACGGACTGAGCCAGGGTGGCGCGCTGCGTCACGTGGTGGACCACTCCAGCATTTCGCCCGACGCCACGCGTGAGATGGCGCAGCGTTTGCGCACGGATGCCGGCGCCACCTGGGTGGATGCGCCCGTCTCCGGTGGGGTGGTCGGCGCGGCCAACGGCACGCTGGCCGTGATGGCAGGCGGTGATCCCGTGGCCGTTGAACACTGCGCCGGGACCATGCGGGCCTATGCGCGCACCGTCACCGCCATGGGCCCCACGGGCGCCGGACAGGTGGCCAAGTTGTGCAACCAGACCATCGTGGCCACCACGCTGTGCGCCATTGCCGAAGCGGTCTGCCTGGCGCAGCGCAGCGGCATCGATGCCTCGGCTTTGACCACGGCACTGGCCGGGGGCTGGGCCGATTCCGTGCTGCTCCAGATCTTTGTGCCCCGCATGACCTCGACACCCGGTCCCGGCATCGGCGCACTGTCCACCATGCTCAAGGATGTGGACAACGTCGTTCGGGCCGCGCAGGCTGCCGAGGTGCACGCGCCGGTGATGCGGGCCGTCCAGGAGCGCTTTCGCCAAGCACAGGCGCAGGGCCTGGGTGAGGCCGACCTGTCGCAGATCGTGCGCGCCGGGCCATCGTCATGAAGGTCCTCATCACCGGAGCCGACGGCTACATTGGCCGGGCGTTGTCGCAGCGGCTGGCCGCATCGGGTGCGAGGCTTCAGGGAAAGCTGGTCGAGAAGCTCGTGCTGTGCGATCTCCGGCTGCCGCTGGCACCCCCGGGCGCCCACGTGGAGACCATTGAAGGCAGCGTTGCGGACCTGGCCGTGATCAAGGCCATCACCCGGCATGACCCCGATGTGGTTTTCCACCTGGCCAGCGTGCCGAGCGGACAGTCCGAGGCGGCCCACGAGCTTGGCCTGGGCGTGAACGTGCACGCGACCATGGCCCTGGTCGAAGCCCTGCGCCGCGAAGGTGCGCCGCCCACCGTGGTGTTCACCAGTTCCATCGCCGTGTTTGGCGCGCCGCTGCCGCCGCGCATCGACGACGACACGCCCTTGTCGCCCAGCCTGAGCTACGGCGCGGCGAAGCAGATGATGGAAATCCACCTGAGCGACTGCACACGCCGCGGCTTCGTCAAGGCCCGGTCGGTTCGCCTGCCGGGCATCGTCGCGCGGCCGCCAACACCCACGGGTGCCTTGTCGGCGTTTTCCAGTGAACTCATCCGCGCACTGGTGGCGCGCCAGCCCTTTGTGTGTCCCGTATCACCCGGGGCCACCTTGTGGCTGCTGTCCTTGCAGACGTGCATCGACAACCTGTTGCACGCGGCGGAGGCCAGCGACGAACAACTGGCGGGCCAGACCGTGTGGACGTTGCCGGCGCTCAGGGTGAGCATTGAAGCGCTCGTGCGGGCTTTCGAAGCCGACCACCCCGGCGCCGCGCAGCGTGTGACGTACCGGCCCGATCCCTCGCTGGAGGCGCAGTTCGGCAGCCTTCCACCCTTGTCCACACCGCGCGCGGATGCTGCAGGGTTCCGGCACGACGGCACGGTGCCGCAGCTGGTGCACAGAGCGGCCCTGTCGCTGGCGAGTTCCATTTCCTGACGGCTTTCAACCGTCCCCACCCAGGGTGCCCAGCACCTCAACCCCAAGGAGACTTCCGATGCCATTCAATCGACGTGACTTCATCCAGCGAGGCGCCGCCACGCTGTCCGTGCCCGCCGTGCTCGGCGTCGGCCCGCTCCACGCGCAGACGCCCGTCGACACGCTGAAGATCGTGACCGGCTTTGCCGCAGGCGGCACCTCGGACACCGTGTGCCGGCGGGTCGCCGAAGCGGTCCGCGGCCTGTACGCCCGTGCCGTGGTGGTGGAGAACAAGACCGGTGCCGGTGGACAGATCGCCATTTCGACCGTCAAGGCCTCCCCCCCGGACGGGAGCGTGCTGCTGCAGACCCCGGCCTCGATGCTCACCATCTATCCGCACATCTACTCCAAGCTCCCCTACGACCCGTTCACCGACCTGGTGCCGGTGTCGCTGGCCTGCAGCTTCGAGTTCGGCCTGGGTGTCGGCCCCGTCGTGCCGGCGTCCGTCACCACGGTTCCGGAATTCCTGGCCTGGGTGAAAGCCAACCCGCAGCAAGCCAACTTCGGTTCACCCGCGGCCGGCTCGACGCCGCACTTCACCGGCGAAATGATCAGCCGCGCAGGCAACGTCGCGATGCGCCATGTGCCTTACCGCGGCACCCAGGCCGCGATCCTGGATCTGGCCGCCGGACAGATCGCCGCCGTCAGCGGCCCCATCGGAGATTTCCTGCCGCACCTGGGGGCCGGGCGCATCCGGTTGCTGGGTGTGTCCGGCTCCACGCGCAGCCGGTTCGTGCCGCAGGTGCCCACCTATGTCGAGCAGGGCATGAAGGACATCGTCACCGACGAGTGGTTTGCTTTCTACTTGCCCGGTGGCACGCCCGCAGCCATTGCGCAGCAGGCCAATGCCGCCCTGCGCACGGCGCTGGCCAGACCCGAGGTCGTTCAAGGACTGGCCGACATGGGACTTGAAGCGAAGTCGTCAACCCAGGCCGAGCTGGCCACCATGCAGCGCCGCGACCACGAGCGCTGGGGCCCCATCGTGAAGGCCGTGGGTTTCAAGGCCGACTGAAGCGCCCGGTGCGTACTGGCCTTGACCCGTGATCAGGTCAGGGCCAGCGCCATCACCGGGAAGATGGCGATCAGCAGCAACACCACCAGCATCACGACCACGTAGGGCATGGTGCCGGCAAAGATGCTTTCCACGGACACCCTGGGGTCGTTGAGCGTGGATTTGACGGTGAATACCGAGATGCCGAAGGGCGGCGTGAGCAGGCCGATTTCCACCGCGATGACGGTGATGATGCCGAAGTGGATCAGGTTGAAGTCCAGCGCCGCGGCGATCGGCACCGCCACCGGCGTCATGATCAACAGGATGGAACTGGAGTCCAGGATCATGCCCAGCAGCAGCAGGATCACGACGTACAGGAACAGGAAGCCGTAGGGGCCGAGTCCCGCGTCCTGCACCAGGTCGCTGATGGCCATGGGCACACCCGCCACCGACAGCATGCGGCTGTAGAAGCCCGCGGCCACCAGCAGGATCAGGATGCCGACCGACACCGCGCCGGTTTCGGTGAGCACGCGCCACAGGTTGCCGCCGCCCAGCTTGCGCCGCAGGATGGCGATGACGAAGGCACCGAAGGCGCCCACGCCACCGGCTTCGGTGGGTGTGAAGAAACCCGAGTACAAGCCGCCCAGCACCAGTGCCACAAGTGCGGCGATGGGCACCAGCTTGCTCAGCATCTCGGTGGCGGTGAGCAGGCGCGCCGTGCTGCGTTCGGCCGCCAACTCGGCCTGGCGCTTGAGGTCGAACACCAGGCCGGGTGTGAACCTGGCCATGAGCATGATCATGGCGGCGAAGGACGCTGCCATGGCAAAGCCGGGGATGATGCCGGCAATGAACAGGGTGCCGATGGATTGTTCGGCCAGCACCCCGTAGATGATGAGCAGCAGGCTGGGCGGGATCATCATGCCCAGCACCGAGCTGCCGGCCACGGTGCCCGCCGCGAAGCTCGCGCGGTAGCCGTGGCTCACCATTTCGGGCACGGCCACGCGGGTGAACACCGCGGCCGACGCAATGGACACGCCGGTGACGGCAGCGAACACGGTGTTGGCCGCCACGGTGGCCACGCCCAGGCCGCCGCGCAGGCGCCGCAGCAAGGTTTCGGCGACGTCGAAGGTGTCTTTGCCCACATTCGAGATCGAGACCAGCAGCCCCATCAACACAAACAGCGGGATGGTGGCAAAGATGTAGTCGGCCACGCCGTTGTAGGCCGATAGGTACAGAAGCCGCATGGCCATGTCCACGTCTTCGCGGATCAGCCAGATGCCGGCAAAACCGACGGCGGTGAGCGCCACCGCGATGTGCAGACCGAACAGCACGAGAAACACCAGGGCTCCGATCAGGAGCCCGCCCAGGGCCAGTTCGCTCATGCGTTTTCTCCGTTGAAGGGGGGCTGGCGCAGCAGCGAAGGAATGCAGGCGAGATACGCGACGGCAGCAACCACGGAGCCCAGCACGATGAGGGCGCGGAACGGCCAGGTGACCACGGTGAAGACCCCTTGCACCCCGAAGTACTCTTTGATTTTCATGGCCTCGGTGAGCTCGGGCCATGCGATGAAGGCCAGGGCAAAGAAGAGCAGGGCGCCGACGATGACGTTGAACACTTCCAGCGCCTTGAAGGCCGCCGGCGAGCGTTTGCCGATGATGCGCAACAGGAAGTCGCTGCGCGTCATGCGGCCCGAGCAGACGGCCGCGGCCAGCTGCAGAAAGACAATGGAGGCCACCGAGCGGGCGGCGAACTCGGCCACGCCGGTGATGGGCGCATCAAGGAAATTGCGGCCGAGCACGTCGGCGACGATCAGCAACATCATGAGAAAGATCCACACCGTGCCCACGGCGGCCAGTGCGTTGGCCACACCTTGCAGCGGGTTGGTGAGGCCGGCGACCGCAGGGGTTTCGCTGGCGAAGTCGGGTTCGTTGTGCACAGGTCACCTGTGAAGGCTGGAAGAAACACCACCCGGCCATGCGTGCGCATCGCCGGGTGGACAAGACGGCCCGGGGCCGGTCAGCGGTTCTGCAGGTCCCAGTCGCGCAGGGGCTTCACGCCACGGGCGCGCAGTTCGTCAAAGTAGGCCTTGAGCACCTGCTTGCCCGCGTCACCCGTGCCTTGCAGCCAGGGCGCCACGATGTTGGGCAGGCCGTTGACCCACTTGGCTTTCTCGGCCGCAGGCAGCTCGGTGATCTGCAGGCCGGCAGCCTTCATGGTGTCCAGCGCCGCGTTGGCGGTTTTGGTGACGTGTTTGCCGTGCGCGATCGAGGTGGCCTTGCCGGCCTTGAGCATCGCGTCCTGCACCTCCTTGGGCAGACCGTCGAACACCTTCTTGTTCACCGCCACGCTGCCGAAGTACATGGCGCCGATGTCGATGCGCGTGAGGTTCTTCGCCACCTCGTACACCCGGGCCGGGCCGATGCCGCTGGCGAACGACAGCGCGCCGTCGGTCACGCCGGTCTGGATGTTGGTGTAGTAGGTGGTGAGCGCGCCGTCCACCGGGGTGGCACCGGTTTCACGCAGCCAGTTGGCCGAGGTGCCGGGCGCGTTGATGCGCTTGTTTTTCAGGCTGGCCATGTCCTTCACCGGGAAGGTGGCGTAGATGTCGTAGCTGTCCGTGATCAGCGAGGACAGCGGCACCATGTTCTGGGCGGCCCAGCTGTCGCGCAGGGCGGGCACGGTGGCGTTGAGCTTGTCGAAGATCTCGATGAGCTGCTCGTGGTTGGTGGTGGCGAACGGGGTGAAGTAGGTCACGTTCTGCAGCGGCATGGCGGAGTTCTCCCACACCGTGCCGACCATGCCCACGTCCACGATGCCGTCGCGCACGGCGGCGCGGGTGTCGGTGAACTTGTAGAGCGTGCCGCCGTAGTTTTCACGCCAGCGCACCTCGTACTTGGCGCCACCTTCTTTCAGCAAGCGGTCCACCTCGGGCTGGAACACTTCCTTCATCGCGAAGGCCCAGATGTTGGTGGTGGGGTGGCTGGAGCCGATGTTGACCGTGACGCGTTGCTGCGCCATGGCCGAACCAACGGTCAGTGTGGCGCCCATGGCGACCAGGGTTGCAAACGCGATTCTCTTGAGTTTCATGGTGTCTCCTCGGTGGGTGTCATGGCTGCAGGGTCAGCCGGGTGGGCAGGGTGCCGGTGCCCCCGCACCGGCTTCATCAAAAAGGGTGGTTCAGCGCGCGGCAGTGCGCTTGCGCGTGCTCCCGGTGGTGTCGGCAAACAGGTCGCGGCTGGCGTTCAGGTAGGCGCGCACACGGTCGCGCACCAGGGTCTCGTCGTAGCCCTCGTGGGCGCTTTCGCTGTACACGTCCTGCGCGTAAATCCAGCGGCGCATGGTGATGTAGAAGAAGCCGCCGTGCAGGCCCATGAGCAGCTCCATCTCGCGCTCGCTGGGCTTGGCGCGGCTGACCACACCGCGAAAGCGGCGCGTCTCGCGGATCAGGCGCGGGAACAGCCGCGCGCGCAGCATGGCAAAGAAGCGGTCGGTGATGGTGTGGTCGGTCAGGCCAGAAAACACCAGGATGCGCACGAACTCCTGCGTGAGCGTGATGGTCACGTACTCCCAGTAGAAGGCGGTGAGCTTGTCTTCGACCGCAGTGTCGGGGTTGTCGAGCAGGGCGTCCCACTCGGCGCGCCAGCGGCCTTCGAACACCTCCAGGTACACGCGGTCCACCAGCGCCTGTTTGGTGGGGAAGTAGTGGTAGAGCAGGGCGTGGGTCACACCGATGCTTTTGGCCAGGTCGCGCAGCTGGCCGTTGAAGCCGTGCACCGAGAAGAACTGGATCGCGCCGTCGAGGATCTGGCGCTCGCGCTCCACCACACCCATGCGCCGGCGCGCCGGCGCTTCCGGCTCCGGCTTTTCGGCAACTTCGGCCTTGTCAGGGTTTGTCTGGATGCGCACGCTATTTACCGATCGGTCAATGATTCGTACCATTGTTAACCGACTGGTAAACAAAAACACCCGTGAAAACCCGAGGATTCAAGGCATGGAATTGACTGGAGACATCCTGATCGGCGCACCGCGCGAAAAGGTCTGGGCCGGGCTCAACGACCCGGAGATCCTGACGCGCTGCATCCCCGGCTGCGAAGCCATGGAAGCCACCAGCCCGACCGAACGCACCGCCCGCGTGGCCGTGAAGATCGGCCCGGTGCGGGCGCGCTTCGTGGGCCATGTGCGCATGGAAGACATCCGCCCCAATGAAGGCTGTGTGCTGCGCTTCCAAGGCTCCGGCGGCGCGGCCGGCATGGCCAAGGGGCATTCGAATGTCGATCTCACCGACGAGGCCGGCGGCACGCGCCTGAGCTACACCGCACAGGCCGCCATCGGCGGCAAACTGGGCCAGGTGGGCGGCCGCATGATCGACGCTGCCTCCAAGCAGATGGCCGATCAGTTCTTCACCGCGTTCAACGAACAGATGGTCGGTGTGCCGGTGACGGAGGTCGCTGAGTCGGCACCCGCTGAAGCGGCTTCCCCCGCCACTGCCGCCGCGCCCGCCCCCTTCGTGCCGCGCACCGTTCACGCACCCCAGCCCGCGGCCAGCGGCGAAGGCGTGCGCGTGTTGTGGTTCGTGCTCGGTTCCTTGTCCACCGGCTTCGGCGTGTGGATTGCTTCCCTGTTGACTGTGTGAGGACCGCCCCATGAAAGCCGCTGCCTTCGACTATGTCAAACCCGCCAGCATCGACCAGGTGATTGCGCTGCTGCAGGAACACGGCGACGACGCCCGCCTGCTCGCCGGTGGCCAGACGCTCATGGCCACCCTGAACATGCGCCTGTCCGAGCCGCAGCTGGTGGTCGACATCACCGGCATCGAATCGCTGCGCGGCATCAGCGTGCAGGGCCCGGTGCTGCGCATCGGCGCCTTGGCCACGCACACCGACATCGAGTTCAGCCCGCTGGTGGCGCGCCACGCGCCGCTGCTCAAGGCGGCCGCGCCCCACATCGCGCACCGCGCCATCCGCAACAGCGGCACCTTTGGCGGCTCCATCGCCTACGCCGACCCGGCCGCCGAGTGGCCCACCTGCCTGCTGGCGCTGGGGGGCACCGTGGTGGCGCGCGGACCGAAAGGCGAACGCCGCATCGCTGCCGACGATTTCTTCACCGGCCTCTACAGCACCGCGCTGCAGCCCGACGAACTGCTGACCGCGTGCGAGATTCCGCTGGCTGGTGCCGACCACTGGTTCGGCTTCAGCGAGCTCGCGCGCCGCCACGGCGACTACGCCATCGTGGGCATGGCCGCCACCGCGCGGCGCGAAGGCGATGCCTTGCACGGTCTGCGCATCGTGCTGCTGGGTGTGGACGCCACGCCAGTGCGCGCGCGCCAGACCGAAACGCTGCTGGAGGCCCGTGCGCTCGACATGGCCACCGTGACCCAGGCCGTGGCCAGCCTGCGCAGCGAGATCGACCCGCTGCCCGACCTGACCAACACCCCCGACACCAAACGGCATCTGGCAGGCGTGCTGCTGCACCGCATGTTGCCCACCGCGGCCACCGCAACGACCGCCACCGCCTGAGCCCCCAAGGAACCCCCATGGCAGACCTGTACCCGATCAAACTCACCGTCAACGGCAAACCGCACCAGTGCAGCGTGCAACCGCGCACCCACCTGGTGGACTTCCTGCGCGACGACCTCGGCCTCAAAGGCAGCCACCTCGGGTGCGAACACGGCGTGTGCGGCGCCTGCACCGTGGAGCTCAACGGCCAGATCGTGCGCGGCTGCCTCACCCTGGCCGTGCAGGCCGATGGCGGCACCGTGCAGACCATCGAAGGTGTGAGCGCCTCCGGCGTGATCCGCGATCTGCAAGACGCCTTTGTGCGCCGCAACGCCCTGCAGTGCGGCTTCTGCACCTCGGGCATGTTGATGGCAGCCAAGGAACTGGTGGAGCAGATGCCCCACGCCAACCGTGCCGAGGTGCGCGAGTGGATCTCGGGCAATTACTGCCGCTGCACCGGTTACCACGCGATCGTGGACGCGATCTGCGACGTGCTGCAACAACGCAAGGAGGCCACCGCATGAAGCGCGACACCGTCAACCTGGAACCCGGCGTGGACCACAGCCGGCCACTGACCCCGGTCAACGATGACCAGCGCTACATCGGCGCCTCGGTGCCGCGCGGCGGCATCGAGCGCCTGACGCAGGGCCTGGGCCAGTACCTGGACGACATCGAGTTGCCGCGCATGGCCCACGTGGTGTACTGGCGCAGCCCGGTGGCGCACATGCGCATCAAGTCGGTCAACGCCGAGTTCGCCCGTGCCATGCCCGGCGTTCTGCTGGTGGCCGACGGCAAAGACATCGCCCAGGTGTGCAAGCCCTGGGTGGCGACGCTGGGCCACCTGGCGGGCATGAAGTCGGCGCCGCAATACGCGTTGGCGCTGGACCGCGCCTGCTGGCAGGGCGAGCCGGTGGTGGCCGTGGTGGCCGAGACGCGCGCCGAGGCCGAAGACGCGCTGGCCTACATCGAAGTGGACTGGGAAGAGCTGCCCGCGGCCACCGACATGCTCACCGCGCTGGACCCGGACACGCCGCTGATCCACCCCGAGCTGGGCGACAACCTGTGTTTCACCCGCACGCTGGACGTGGGCCAGGTCGACGAGACCTTTGCCAAGGCCGACGTGGTGGCCGCGATCGACTTCGAATTCGGCCGCCACACCGGCGTGACGCTGGAGCCGCGCGCGCAGATCGCGCACTGGAGCCCTGCCGAGCAGCGTCTCACGGTCTACCACTCGTGCCAGGCGCCGCACATGATGCAAGACCTGTATGGCCGCCAGTTCGGCCTGCCGGCCAGCGCCATCCGCGTGACCTGCAAGGACGTGGGCGGCTCCTTCGGCATCAAGGTGCACGCGTACCCGGACGACTTCGCCACCGTGGCGCTCTCCATCATGCTGGGCCGCCCGGTGAAGTTTGTGGCCGACCGGTTGGAGAGCTTCACCAGCGACATCCACGCGCGGCACCACGCCATCCAGGCGCGCATCGCGGTCAACCGCGACGGCGAGATCCTCGGCTTCGACATGAAGGACCTCACCGGCATCGGCCCGTACTCCATGTTCCCGCGCACCAGCGCCATCGAAGGCAACCAGGTGGTCAACCTCGTGGGTGGTCCCTACAAGCACAAGCACTACCGCGCCAGGCTCGACGTGGTGTTCCAGAACAAGACGCCGACCTGCCAGTACCGCGGCGTGGGGCACCCCATTGCCTGCGCCGTGACCGAAGCGCTGGTGGACCTGGCGGCGCAGAAGATCGGCATGGACCCGCTGAAGATCCGCGAACTCAACGTGATCCCCGACGACGCCTACCCCACGGCCGGCATCTCGGGCATCAAGC